>Ga0207073_1107_pt1 | contig 16527 bp, 17 predicted proteins | sample Alteio_BWMinHeat_65_FD_153575 | JGI IMG/M metagenome (GOLD analysis project Ga0207073, IMG submission 153575) | Enriched cells from forest soil in Barre Woods Harvard Forest LTER site, Petersham, Massachusetts, United States -... | ecosystem: Environmental > Terrestrial > Soil > Temperate forest >...
GACAGGCCATGGCACAAAGTGATGTGGTAGAAACTGCTAGCACTGATACCCAAACAACACTTGAGCTAAATTATCATCACAGCACTCACCAGATAGACATAGTTGGAACAAATGCAGTTCCTGAATTTAGCTCTATTGCATCTCTAGTGCTTGCTGCTTCTGTGTTGACTGTAATTGTAATATCATATCAAGTCAGACGTATCCGCGTGTAGAATTATTTTTTTGACAAAATTAAATATTCTATTTTGCAGCAAGTGAATCTAGGATAAATGCAGGCTTGCCATCTGTAACTATGACAATGTTTAGTGTCTGGCCTTGGGTGAGAGATGACTTGGATGTATCAAAACTAGTCTGATACAATGAGATGCTTGAATGCCATTGTGGGCTAATCCACGCTTTGAGTGTTTTAACATCTGGATTTGTCTGAGATATTGTAATGTGATTTACACCAAGTGGGCCATTGTTTGTAACAGATACAAAAGATGTGAATTGCCCGTCGCCCATGTTAAATGTGCTAATTCTGGTAATGTCTCCGTTTGTGTATGGCAAATTATTGGCATCATAGGATGCATTCTTGATGCCAGATGGTGTATTTTTTATTCCAATTAGAGTATTGAATTTTTTAACCTGGCTTGATACTAGATTGTTTATCCAAGTGTTCCACTCTCCTGGTTTGCAGAGATGGTCTCCACATACTTTTCCACCAAATAATCTGTATGTACTAACATTGTCTCCAAAATCTGATCTAGGTGTTAGTGCATTTGCTACTGGCAACAATAGTATGATTGATACCACGCCCAACAGTGTTGCAGCCAACACGGGTTTCATGTCAGTGTATAATTATTTTCAAACACTAAATCAGTTACTAATGAAAACTACGCAAGTGTTTTATCTTACAACACATATTTTCTCAAAAATTATTCTATACCACACATGAAACTGTAACTAGTTTTATTTTGAAAAAAACTATCACGCCTGAAGTTATTTTTCAAAGTCAATAGTAGAAATCATAAGCAAGCCTAAAATAAAAAAAATCAACATATGATACATTGAAACCTTTTAGATCCTGGATGCTGTTTATTTTGCCAGTCATGGCATGCGTATCATTTTCTGCGTCTTTTGCCGAAGTCCAGGTTACAATTCCTCTTGGGGCATCAAATCCAAATACTCCATTTTCGCTGTCTCCATCAGACCTTAACATTTTGGTAAATGATACTGTAACATGGAAAAACAACGACGCTGCTGTACACACTGTAACCACTGGAAAGCCTGGACTTGGATTTGATGGTAGGGTAGATAGTGGTGTCATTGCACAAGGCGGTACATTTTCTTATACGTTTGACAAATCTGGAGTTTACGAATACTATTGCTTGTTCCACCCTTGGATGACTGGATTTGTAAGTGTGGGTACAAGTACTCCTGTATCTCCTACAGGAATCTCTATCTTGACTGATAAAATGATATACCATGATGGGGACACAATCCAAGTCTCAGGACAAGTATCAAAATTTGTACAAAACAAGCAGGTAACAGTCTGGGTAACTGATTTTAAAGGCACTGGAGTATCTGCAAGTCACACTGAAACAAGAACCGGAAGTGATTTTTCTGTTGGCATAGTTGCATCTGGCAAACTCTGGATTCCTGGAAATAATTATACAATATACGCCCAGTATGGTTCTGCAAGCTCTGTTGCTACTGCTGTTATACAATATGAGCCGCAAGTGACTGTGGAAAAAAACAACACATCTGATGTTAATGCTGTTAGTTTGGAATCTACATCATACATGTCATCTTATGCTAAACTAAATCCTGATTCTAACAATTACGTTACAGTTCAAACAGAGCATAAAATCTACAAGCCAGCTGATCAAGTCAAAGTGTATGGTTCAATCTGGAATGGACTTTTGACTGCAGGCAGTGGTGCATATCTTGCAACCGTTCCAGTCAGCAGCGTTGGTGGAAATGCTGTCACAGATCTAGTCCTTGTAAATGTCAAAGATGAACATGGAAATGTTGTATATACAAAAGAAACTCAAGTGGATGCAAACGGAAATTATCTTGTTCCAGTAAGTTTACCTGATGGTATAAGTGGAAAATATTCTGTCGAGTCTATGCTTGAAACAAAGACTGGACTATTGGGCACATTGGATTTGTCCACTGCTGCAAAACTAGACTCGTCTACAAGTTTTCTGGTTATAACCCCCAGTGAATTTTCTGTACCGACAAAGAATGCTAGTTTTACTGTAGGAATATCAAGCAATTCTACTGTATCTGACTTTGCATTTGATTCTGTAAACAAGGAAATATCATTTAATGTTCAGGGAGTGAGTGGAACACATGGCACATCAGATGTTACTGTTCCAAAGTCATTGCTTGGTGGAAATATCCAGGTTCTAGTAGATGGTGTTGTGGAACCCTATAACTCTGATGGGGTTGTTATGATATCTGACACTCCTTCTGAGACCATACTTGAAATCAACTATCATCACAGCATGCATACAGTACAACTTGTAGGAACAAGTGCTGCTGAGGTGGTGCCTGTTGATACACAAGCAGTGCCAGAGTTTAGCTCTGTTGTATCAATTGTACTAGTTGCATCAATAATATCCATGTTAGTGGTATCATCGTCAAAATTGCGAGTTTTACAATGATATTTGATAATGGATAATACTGTAAATGACGTAATGATATTATGCAAAACAAGAGCACGCCAAAATTTTGCAAAGGCATTTGCTGGTTCTGCCAAACCTCATGTGACATCAAACGATACACGCATGAAGAGTGCATCGTAAATTATTTTAAAAAACCAAAGCAGCCCCGTCTAATCAAAATCTGAGCGTGTAAAAGGACTAGTGATTTGATTACTCTTCGTATATTATCAATGCAGAAAAAATTACTACATTGTCATGTCCCATAAAATGGGTAAATTTTATGTCCTTGATCTTTTTATTGTAAAAATTTAGCAGCACGATCATCTTTTTATTTTATCAAGTGTATATCTATGCGGGTAGCAACCAATGGAATGAATCACTGACGCGCCTATGCCGGATCAGTGGGAATGTAGTCTGAGGATTACAGAGTTCCTATGTATTGCTATCCAGTTTTGATTAAGATAACATCATTCCATTCTTTTGTAAATTGACTTGAAATCTTCTGCAATCAAGTATGCTGTATTTTCAATATGTGTCATTTCAGTCATGTTTGACTTGCCTCTTGCAATCTGTCTCATGAGCGTCATACACTTGTGAATCTGGTTGTGATCAATTGTATCCTCGCCAGACATTGCATTAAAACAGTCTACAAAATCAAGACAAAAATTCAAGACTATTAATTCCCAGTTTTCTGTATTGACTGGATATCCTATGCCTTGAGCAAATATGCGAAATTCATTACTTCTGTCAATTAGGAGCATTTTGAGAGCTTGCTGGGATTTTCTTAAATCAAACTTGTCTAGTGCACTTGAGCCTTGCATGATATACATACGTGTAAATTGTATTTTAAGATGGATCTGAATTACTATGGTTGATAAAATTGCTCCAAGATAAATGCAGGTTGTTTTATTTTGACTTGTTACACTTGGGCAGTCTTCCATGTTCATACTGGAATGCTGTCAACTGTTTTTCCTCTTCTGCTTCTGGGAATAAGGTTTCATGATAGCAAAATGAAACTGTTCCTTTGATGCATGAATCAGCTGAATTCAGGTGCTCTTGCAATCTTTCCTTTATGTTGTTGCTTGCACCAATGTATGTTGTTTCATGTTCTGAGCCAAGAAAATACACACCTGCCTTGATTGGTGCGTTTCCTACGGTTTCCTTGTTAAATGGAACCCAGTCTGAGTATGACATGCAAGTTGTTTTCATATTCTGGCATTTAACGGGTAAGGTTAACAGTTTGTAACAATTAGTTTATGCTCAAGACATTTTGCATTTGCTGGAAAACATCTGTCACCCTTAATAGTGTCGGGTACCATATTATACCATGAATATCTATGACAAAAAATCTGTTCACTGTTCGCAGTGTGACAGCTTCATAGGTGAGATTGACTGTGACGCAATAGTAATTTTGCCAAAATGTGGCAAATGTGCAAACCCAATGCCAGAAGGTGACGACAAGGTGCAGTATATCGTGGGCAAATTCAACAAAAACCCATCAAGCCTTGTAGATCACGTTATTGCCTGATTTGTAAAAAAACTTTCATGACTGTCGTATCTTTTGCTAGAAGTTACCATGCTCTTGGGTTGCTAGATACTTTTGTTTTATTTTCTTGGTTTCCAGCGTAAAGATACTATTCCAGCAGTTAGTAACAATACAAAACTGATTACTCCAAACATTCCTGCAGAAGTCAGAGTTGCAAATGACAATATGACAAGTATGGTTCCCGTGGCCTTTGTGTTTCTTACTGCAAATGGAATTAAAATTGAGATGATATACAGAGATAATAAAATCCAGACCTGATTCATAAATCCAAATATTGTTGGAATTGGAGTTCCAACAAAATTAAGAATGATTGACAGCATCTGGACAGTTGTTCCGACCCAAAATGCTGTGATTATTCCTATGATTCCTCCAATTAACGAAAGAGCCTGGTAAGACCTAATTATTTTAGAATCAGATTTTTTATTTTTGGGTTTGTGTTCATTCTGATATGCTCCACATATTGGGCAGAACTCATGTGTTCTAAATATTCTAGAATCACATGCAATGCATAACTTCATGGATGTATTCTGAAGTGATTGTTTAGGTGCATGTCTTTCCTTTTCTTGCTGAGCCTTGCGAATATCTACAAAATTATGTTCGTCATGATATGCTCCACATTTTGAGCAAAAACTAAACATTCTTGGTACTGGGGAACTGCATTTGGGGCATATGTCAACAAGATTTTGATTTGCAGGTTTACTGTCTCCTTCATATCTTTGTTTTGCGTTTTGTATTTTTCTCTCAAGGCGACCAATTGGTTTTTTCAAACTTTCGCCTTCTTCCTCGTGTGGATAAAGATATTTTGAAACTAGCATGTCTACATATCTTTGGTCTGAAGGATACGGTAACTCTCCATTTCGTAGTCTAATTGATATGGAATCTAACCTGAGGGAATCTCCATAACCGAACTCTACTAATTGCTCTACAAGTTCGAGCAGTTCTTCATTCATGAATGTTAATTGAGTTATTTCTCTAATTAAAAGACATTCTGTTAATTTTCAATATGCTTGTCAAGAAATATTTCTCACATGTTGGCAATCTTATGGATTTGGTGCAAAACGAGTCTGTCTTAGATGCTTTTTGGTATGATTATAGTAAAAGTTGTGGGATTGTTTGACACTGTAATCTTTCCACCATGTTGCTCTATGATGCTTCGACATGAGACCAATCCAAGTCCAGTTCCTGTCTGTTTTGTTGTAAACAATGGATCAAATATTTTATCCATTATGTCAAGCGGCACTCCTGGTCCCAAATCTTGTACATCAATGTGCACTAGTCCTCGTACTTCTTTTATTTTGATTGTTACTGTACCTTGGTAGTTCATTGCCTCCATTGCATTTGTTATCAAATTATTGAATACTATCTCAAGTTGTTTTGAATCACATTTTATTTTCATGTCAGAAGGCTCGATGTTGATCTTTACTTCATCTGGAATTGCAAGTGACTTGATGGATTTATTGATTATAGATGTGACTGTATTTTCACTAATCACCAGTGGTTTGCTTCTGACAAAGTCCATTACATCGCTAATTTGGTGTGTGATTGCAGAGATTGCTTTCTCCATCATGTCAAAGCGTTCCTGGCTTTTTTGATCCGTGATCTCGTATTTTAGGAGAGAAATTCCATTTTTGATGATTGCAAGTGGGTTTCGAATGTCATGGGCAAGCCTTGAAGACAATAGGCCGATTGTTGTCAATTTTTCATCTTTTTCTTTTTTAGCCCTAGCGTCTGCAATTTTCTGTTTTTGTTTTTGATATACTATGATAGCAATGACAATGCTTGCAAGTATTATTCCAAGTAGACTAGGAATTATCTTTCCATAGATTTCAAAAAGATGTATCTTCTCCTTGGTCTCTTCAATTACTATCTCCTCTGCATATTGTGCGGTATGTGTACTTCCAACTGAGACTGGAACTTTTTTGCCATCTATTACGGTGTAATCTGTCCAATGCTCGTCATAGTATATTTCATTTCCTGTAGTTGGTTCTATCCATGAATCACATGTGTAATCTGATAAAATCTTCTTTGGCTGAAATTGTGGATATGAACTGGATAGGTCTGATGTTAGACTGCATGAAAATTTGTAAATTGTTAGATCCTCTACTGTTGTCTCTCCTTGATAGGTAAACGGCTGCGGGTCTATTCCTGAATACAGATACACTAGATAATCTTGTTTTTGTGTATTTTGTGGAAAACGAAAGTATGTGTTTGCAGGCTTGATGAACTTGCCTGTATTTTTATCAACTAGATTTGTACTGTTTGAATCCCATAATTTTTTTTCTGTTGCTGAATCATAGATGTTAAACGACGCATCAACTTTTACTGTAGTCGAGTTTACAGGACTTGCCTTTTGGCTGTATATTGAATAAATCATGGTAGGCTCTGGCATCTTGTCCCCTATTGCATCTACATCGCTTGACGTGCCAACATAGAAATCAAGCTGAGAGAATTTCTCCAAATCATTTTCAAGACTTGGTGTAGCCCAAAACATCCATAATAAAATCAGCGCAATGCCGATTGCTGATATCGTAATCGGTATTGTATACTGACTTGAAGTCATGAAGAATCGGTATTTTGTGGCCTATTTTTCTGCTTTGCTGACTCTCTCATGGGAAAAATGTGTTATACCATAGCGATAATAAATGGAAAAAAAGCAACAAAGTGAAAATGCCAATTTACTATTGCCTTGACTGCAAAAAAGTGATGTTTAGCAAAGGTGGAGATTATGGACCGATTTGTCCTGCGTGCAAACAAAAAAGAAAACTAAAAACTTAGCAAGTACCTTTCATTGACTTCATAAATTCATCTGCGGCTTTTCCAATCTCTTCTTGGGTCATGTCTTTTTTGTGTGTGCATATGGTCCATCTGTGACCAAATGGGTCGTCAATTCCACCACATCTGTCTCCCCAAAATGCATCCATAATTGGCATGATGACCTTTGCACCTGCAGAAACTGCCTTGTTGAATATATCGTCTGCATCGTTAACATACAAGAAAATTCCACTGCTTGCTCCCCCAACTGACAAAGGTGAGAGGCATTTCATTTGTGGAACTTCGTCATTTAGCATGATTCTTGAATCTCCTACCTTGATCTCTGCATGCATGATGGTTTTTCCATCTGGACCGTGAAATCTCATTATTTCTTGTGCTCCAAATGCTTTTTTGTAAAACTCGATTGCATCAGCTGCACCACGAACTGTCAAGGTTGGTGTTACTGCATGATATCCTTCTGGGATGGGATTTACCAAGTTACACTCTTGAAGTTTTTGGATAATCTTAACTGTTGTGTCAGGGAACTATTAGACATACATATTTTCATAAGAAATGAAAATATATTCTAAAAAACCTTAAAAGTAATATCGCTGAAGAAAATAGAGGCTATGACATTAGCCATGGAAGATTCCTAAACCGCTCCTAGAAAGGTGCTGATAATGTCTACCTAATGGAAATTAAATGGGTAGACAAATGAACACACAAACAAAAATTGGGCAAACAGATTTGATGATGAAAAATGATTCACCAAATATCATATTTATGAACTGGAGACAAGAGACGTGATTGTACCAATGAAGGGAATTGAGATTGTTTTATTGGCAATAGGTGGTATAGCAGGCGTGTTTATACGATATGGCATGACCAGGTCCACGATACTTCTTGGAGCATTATCTGTAAACGTCTTGATTGTAAATATCATTGGCAGTTTCATACTTGGTGCATTTGCAGTGCTTTCGCTACAGTGGCACCTTGATGGAAAATATGTTTTGCTTGTTGCAATAGGATTTTGTGGTGGAATGACGACCATGTCTTCGTTTGCCCTGGACTCTGTAGGCCTGCTAGATAACAAGCAATATTCTTTGATGGCAATTAATGTAATTGCAAATGTTGGCCTGTCCCTTGGTGCAATATTTGGTGGACGTGCCTTGACAAGTGTGATACTTGGAGCATTAAGATAAACATGATATTTGTGAACTGGTAATCACCTTACTCTGATTTCTAGATGATTTCCTTCTGTGGTATAATAGAGATTCTGGTATGGATAGTGAGATGTATCATACCTTGACAGGCTTCCATCAAATGTCGATACTGGATGTGTGGAATTGTACAGGTCAACAAGTCCTTTTCCAAGATTCAAGTCAAAATGAAAATGCGGATCTGACACAAATACTGTCTTTGGGTATAGAGGATCTGACAGTGCGTAATAGTAGACCCGTGTATTTTTTTTGTGAAATACATCATCAAGTATCCATGAATATGTTGGACCTGCAAGGACTAGGGCATTATTGGTGTACTTGGTATCATTTACTACATATGATATTGCGGTATACTGTGCAGATGTCATGTCTGTATCAATGAGCTGAACTAGGTTTACTATACCAAAGATGCCAACTACAGAAATTGAAACTATTATGCATACAGTTGCAATTTGTTTTCTTGGTATTTTTTGCGCTAGTTTTACTATAAACACTCCTGCTGCAATACACATAACAGGTATGATTGGAATCCAGTAAAAATATTGGTTATAATTTATCAGGTATAGGAAAATCATGAAAGGGACAAACCATGATACTATGAAATAGTCTTTTCTAATTGCAACAAAAACCAAAGCTGCTGCTGCAAGGAAAAACAATACTGGGTCTAACTGGATGAATGTTTTGGAGATTGTATACAGGTCAGAGCCTCCAGTCCTGTGTGTCTGGTAAATGAAAACATCATGTACCCAGTTGGAAAAATGTCCTGATTCTATACTTTGGATGGGCCATGCAAGTGGAATCAGGATTAAAGGTACGAGCCACAATGAAAGCATCTTGAGCCGTTTGCGGTTGTAAAAAAATACCATGCTGCCAACAAGTGGCATTACTGTAAACGCTGGTATCTTTGTAAATATTGCAAGCCCAAGACATGCACCTGATAGCAAAACTAGGAACGTGCTGTGTTTTGAGTCCCTTGAGTGAAGGGCTGCAAGTACTGACAATAACAGAAATGGCAACAAAATTGAATCAAGCAGAATCCTTCGAAAGATCCAAGATATGGGCATGACAGAAAACAATACTGCAGAAACTAACGCTACATTTTTTCCATAACGCTTGTCTGCTATCTTGTATATCAGAAAAGTGTCTGCCACTGCAAGTACTCCCATGAGAATTCTTGGCACCAAGTAAAGTGTGGAGACTGAATCTACGCTATCTGATAGGTTCAAGGAATGCGGATATCCTATTGCTGTAAAAACTCCTGCAAGAAATATCTGCCCGAAAAATGGGTGGTCATACAGTGCGCCTTCTTCTGGACCTAGTCCTTTTAGCACATGCATTGCTCTGTGCATGTATGCTCCCTCATCAAAAAAAATATCTGGAAAACCTGCGGCATTCCAAAGATGTGTAAAAGCAGAGATTGCCAATACTGCTATGATGAGAATAATGTGATAATTCCTAGAACTGAGTTTTACACTCAATACTTGTATGGTTCTCTTTGATGAATTAAATCTATTCTAAAAATACTGGATGTAAAATCTACACCACTTTTTTAAACCATATCTGTCCAGTACATGTACTTGAAGATTCTGATAATTGCTATTGTAATTGTAGTATCTGTTGCAATAATTGCATCATTTTCTTTTCTAACAATTCCTGATAATCGGCAGCATTGCACATTTTGTCCTGAAATGCCATCTCCTAATCAGACACTGCAAATCCCAAATGTAACAACTGGAAATGTAATTGGGGCTAGTGCACTATCTACTCCGTCCTGTGTTACAAATATTTCTCATCAATATGCTTCTGCAGGTCCAATGGGATTACCCATGTGTCCATTTGCATGGTTTAGCGCTTCAAGCCAAATCATGGATGCTACTGGATTTTATGGCATTTACAACTATACGAATTATCCCTATGTTCAAAATTATGTTTTGGAGCCTGGACATAACGGAACTCTGACATATTCTATTTCAGTCAGCACGATTAATTCTGACGCAAGGATCCCAGAATATCCAAACGGTGTTAACGTCATCAATGATGTAGGATTTATGCATGATGCAAACATGCAAAACCATCCCGGAATTGATGTTTCTGTCTATCCGGAAACCGAAATTATCCGAGAGCATACAAGTGCTCTTGTTAACATGACAATATCTGCATCTCAAAACGCATCTAATGGTACGTATTGGTTGCATCTACCGCCTGGTGTTTGTATGGGTGGACAAATTATAATTCTGACAATTACAAGCTGTGAGAAATGAAAACTCTACATCTGTGAATATAGTTGCATTACTAAGTTTTTGATTTTTTGGATTCTTTTATGAGTGATTCCAAAAACTCACTAGTGTCAATTTCAGGGTCGATTTTTTTTGCCTCTTTAACTGCCTTCATGAATCTTGTATATGCTTCCACTTTGACTGTTATGGTTTTGTATTCTTTTCTTGGCAATAATCTTGTATGTATCTGATGTATCTTAGGATATTGTCACAAAGTTCTAGAATAATTTTCCATGATTTTTGTACTTGTCAATAGGTGGTTGTATGTTGTGTAAATGTACCGCACAGCTAATCTTGCACATATCATAGGACAAGATCGACAGATCTATAAACAATAACTGTGTCATATCACAAGAATTGATTCCTTGGTGGGATGGTTTTGAAAAATTAGAAACAGACCTTGAAGAGCCTAGTATGAAAACCATACCTGAAACGGTACCTACTATCAAAACCTAGTACTTGATGTTTATTTCCTTGATTGTATCCTGAAACCTTTTTAGTTCATTGTACAGGATTATTCCTTTTTCGGTGATGGTAAAACTATACTTTCTTTTGGTTCTACTATCTTTTATCACGCCTGCATCAACTAGCCTCTGGCAATTACCTACTACGGCATTGTGTGATAGATTTGCCTTTTGAGACACTGGATACCAGTATGCCATTTATGCCTGCATCCATACATGCCTCTAAAATGTCAAAGGTTATGCCAAGAGATGTGCGATACTGGTGCCTAAATGATATCATGGTATCAGGTTTCTTGTCATTTGTCAAATCATATGTTATTGAAACTTGGTTTGCAACAATCTCACTATTATCTATGATCGAAAATTTTTTACATGAAATCATTACTTGTTACTGCAGTGAGCCAAATTTAATTACGTGTACACAATTACCAACTAAAAATACTAACAATATTCTATTACTTTGAATCTGATAATAGAGTAGTATTCCCTATATATTTCGGCGACCAAATATGGCCCATGTTAAGAGACTATGCTGTTATTACACTTGGAGTACTCACACTACTTGCAACATCTGCTGCAGTATATGGTATCTTGACTATTAACACACAGATTCAGGCAAAACCTGAACAGGTAAAAATTCCTGATTACACCGCAGAGCTTGATTCTCTAAAATCACAAGTTGATTCAATTAATTCACAAATTGGAACCATGAGCAATAGTTTGGCTACACTTGATACGCTAAAAACTAATGTTGCAGACATTAGTGGAAAATTATCTGATCTTCAGACAAAAGCTGATGCGGTACAACAGCCTGCGCCAACATCTGCTGCACCTTCGGTATCACTTGCAGTTGTCTTGGACAAGTCTAGCTATTTACAGACTGATACAGTAAAAATTACTGCAATTGGTGCAAATCCTCAAAAAACAGTCGATATAGAACTTGTTGACAGTACCGGATTTGTAGTATTGCACAAAACAACATGGTCTGATTCATCTGGCAAAGTATCTTATGACATGCAGCTCTCAAGTGCACTACCACTTGGAAATTATCAGGTCCAGATAATCTCAGATGCCCAGACAAGTACACAACCAATTACAATTGTACAATCAAGTACTACCACAACCACTACAACTAGTAGTACATTTACTGCCCAGACTGATAAATCAGTATACAATAATGGAGACTTTATCCAAGTATTGGGTGCAGGACAAGCTGGCAGCTCAATAACTGGAGTTCTTACAAGCCCAACTGGAAAAACTTACTCTACTGCAACAACTATACAATCTGATGGGTCATTTGTCATGTTCTTCTCGCCTTTGCAGCCATATGAGACAGGAACCTGGAGCATACTTGTGACAAACCTTGGGCAAACCAAATCTCTTACAATATACGTTGGTACATCTAGCTCATCTGGCTCGTTTACGTTTACTGCCCAGACTGACAAGGCAGTATACAACAAGGGTAACCTAGTCCAGGTCTCTGGAACTGGCCAGCCAAACACCTCTGTCTCTGCAGTCTTTACAAGCCAATCTGGACAGACTCACACAACAACTACAACTTCAAACTCTGATGGAACATACTCACTATTCTTTTCCATCTCTACATCTTATGAGACTGGAAACTGGCTTGTGTCTGTTTCAAATCTTTCACAAAGCAAGACACTTTCAATATACATCCAGTCCTAGGTGTAGTTTTAACACAATTTTCTTATTTGTAACAGCAAATGTCTTTTGTTATGCTGTATATTTTGTATGATTTGACTAGAACCTTGTCATCTATAATTCTTAGACTAGCTATATGAAAAATAACTATATTATATCATCATGCGGTTATGGTGTAAATAATTGCACGTTAGACTCTCCAGTCTAAAAGAAGCGGTGTGACTCCGACTTGACCGCACCAAATTATATTATCATATATTTTTAATTGCGGTATTTTTTTTTGCAAATTATTTCTAGTAATTTTTGTTGCGGAGAAACTGGATTGATCATCTATAATATTTTTAGCATATTGAAATATGTAATGTCAAAGTAAGTATGATGTAGATAACTTGATTGAAATAAAATACAATTATATCTTTGGAAAGAAATTTCTCAGTCTAGTTTTTGCAACTATATTCTTGATGTCATTTGGAATAATATCAGGTGACATGAATGCATTTGCGATATCATATTCAATTGATAAAACAAAATCAGGTCTTGTTGCATCTGATCCGCTTGACAATGAAACAAAAACAAAGCAACAGGTACTATCTGATACAAAATACTGGACATATTATGGCACTGCAGTCTCTGAAAAAAATACTGCATATGACATTTACAAGGATGCACAAGGGATGCACATTGGAGAACCAGGACCAAATCCTGCAGTATATGGTGATGGTAGCTATTCTGGATACTATGCAGTGTCTCCTGATACGAGAGCCGTTCTTGTCCATGCTGTACTGACTGCTACAAGCCAGCCTGTGTTGAAGAACGATTTTCAGAATCAATTAGAAATTATGACCACAAGCGGACAGGTCAACTACCTTGACTGTGCTGCAATAACAAACTCTGATGGAACATACTGGACTCTAGTCCATGGCTATGGCGATAATGTAGAGGCATCAACCTTTGATACATTATGGGTTGACACCAGTCCAAACCAACCTCTTACCAGGGATTGTACTGTAATCACAAATGGTGACAATTATCTAAAATTGTACATGGATAATGTACTGGTTTACTCTAGCAATACACTTTCACTGAACATGCCTGCACCATTTGATTACTATCTGCAGACAATGAACTCATACTATAACCAGATGCGCTATGGTGTATTCAAAGACTATTACGCAACAACTGATGAAAATATCCAAGTTACAAACAATCCGTCAAATGCTGCAACTGTTACACTTGCTGACTCGTCTGGAAATTCACTTGCAAGCTCTTCTATTGCATCTGGTGTTGCAACACTTGATGTTGGAAAATATCACTTTCCAATTGCTGGAACAATTAATGTGTACGACTCAAGCGGTGGTATAATTGCATCTAGTCCTGCAAGCATTTACGGTGGAGATACATTCTCTGTAGATTCTTCTTCTGGAGGTGGTGCAACTGTACCTCAAGCTCCAACAAGCTTGTCTGCTAATGCCATTTCATCATCTCAAATCAATCTGTCCTGGAATGCACCAAGTGATAATGGTGGGTCTGCAATTACTGGATATGAAATTCAAAGATCACAAGATGGTGGAACCACTTGGAGTACGATTTCACAAAATACCGGTTCTACATCTACTGTATACTCTGACACTGGATTGAATTCCAGTACTGCATACACATACCAAGTATTTGCAATTAATGCAGTAGGGACAAGTTCTGCTTCAAATTCTGCATCTGCTACAACTAGTGCTCAAATGTCTGCACCGCAACCTCCAACTGGACTTGTGGCATCAGCTGTTTCTTCTACAAAAATTAACTTGAATTGGAACGCGCCTGGAAATGATGGCGGATCTGCAATTATTGGCTATGAAATTGAACGATCAACCCTAGGTGGGTCATGGTCTGTTTTAGTGCCAAACACAAACAGTCAGTCTGCAACATACTCTGATACAGGACTACTTCCTCTAATGGCCTACACGTACAGGGTATCTGCAATAAACTCTGTAGGGACAAGCTCTCCATCTAACACTGCTTCTGCTACTACACACTTGATAGGACCTATACCGATTCCTGGTGGACTGGTCACTTCATTAGGTATACTTGCGCCGGGTCATTTTTGATAAACGCAATACTTGTACAAAATACTCTCATAATTTGTGACTTAGCAGATTCTCTCAAGAAGTGACTTGTCACTTTCATGGTATAATCGAAGAATTGGATTTTCATCAAGAAGTTTTAGCAAGTATAGTGTTCCACCCTTGCTATATTTTTTGATATTTTTTATAATGTATACCTTGTCAGATTTTTTTTCTTGCTCTATTATACGAACTCTTTCACCTTTTGCAAAAACTGACATAATTTTTACAAAAAATATTCGTACATTAACTTTGCTTACAAATTTGCAGTAACAATGTTCTATACAAAAGAAATGTATCGATCTTGTAAAATAAATTGTATTGATAAAAGATCTATTGTGTATATTCTAGTATGATTCCGGTAGTAATGTCTACTTTTACTTGAACAATTCTCTCATGTGTGAGGCCAATGTCCATAGTTATATCACATATTGTACCGTTCAGATTTGCAGACTTGAATACAACTGGAGAGTTGTATTGCTCTAGAAATTTTCTTGCAATTTGTATGGCATTACGGACCCTGACATCTGCACTCATTGACAGAAAATCATTCCTGTCAACATCGTCCTGTAGAAAATCTTGCACATTTACAAGTATGATCTGTATAATTTAACCATTAGGCGCATCAACTCTGTAAGAATTTTTAGTAAAATCGATCCATAACATTTTGTATGTTTTTGTAGACTATTTCATCATTGAACCAGATACAAACATGACAAATAACTATCTGGTGATCATGTCAGTGAATGACAGATGATTATTCTAGAAATTGTTCTAGTAATTTTTTAGCATATGGAGATATTTCTTGAATCTTGATATATGTTGATGAAAAATGCCTACTTTACCATCAGTGCAGCAATAATTGCAATCATGTTTATTGCAATTGGCATTCAAAACGTACATGCTCAAGTAAATGCTCCAACTCTGAGCAACTCTACTGTAAACGCAATACTCAACCAGTTCAATCCTGCAAACCAGGCAATTCCTACCACACCCTATGTTCCTCCAAGCGGATGTCCGATGCCCTCATCTGGCAATGCTACAGGCACAATTAACAAAATACAGTGTGGTTTGTATGCCTCAGATCCACTAAACAACCAAACTGCAACACAGGAACAATTGACTGCAAGCTCGACATATTGGGTATATGGAGGAGATGCACCAGGTGAAAATGCCACATATTCATACAATGAAGACTCTCAAGGACTTCACATTGGAGTCCAAGCACCGGCAAACGGAACTTATGCTGGATATTATGCAGTGTCACCAAACAGCAATGCAATGCTGTTTCATGCTGTGCTAACCACTCCGGTACGAACTGTACCATATGGTGACTTTCAGAATGGATTGTATGTGCAGACAACACAGGCACCTGTAAACTATGTCACATGTGTCTCAATAACAAATAACATTGGAACTGTTTGGGCACTAGTTCACACATACGGCAGTCCATATGGTTCACTTGTATTTGATACCTTGTGGGTTGATAATGGTGCAGATCAATCATTGACAAGAGACTGTACCATAATCACAAATGGTCACAACTATCTAAAATTGTACATGGACAATACACTTGTCTATTCTAGCAATACTTTAGCATTGGGACTGCCAGCTCCATTTAATGCATTCTTGGAGCCGCAGACATCGTACAATGGCGCACAATTGTTTGGAACATACAATGACTTTTACTCTGCATTGGGTGAAAATGTCAAGATAATTAACAATCCATCAAATGCTGTGACTGCTCAGATAGTTGACAGCTCTGGAAATTTGTTGGCAAGCTCACCTGTAATACTTGGCAATGCAACAATTGACATTGGAAGATATCACTTGCCTGCAAATG
>Ga0207073_1102_pt1 | contig 16517 bp, 18 predicted proteins | sample Alteio_BWMinHeat_65_FD_153575 | JGI IMG/M metagenome (GOLD analysis project Ga0207073, IMG submission 153575) | Enriched cells from forest soil in Barre Woods Harvard Forest LTER site, Petersham, Massachusetts, United States -... | ecosystem: Environmental > Terrestrial > Soil > Temperate forest >...
ACTTAAAAGAGAGTTGGGAAATATAGGTATTCTCTTGAATGAAAATAAGCCTGAGGATATTAAAAAAATAAATGAGATTGTTACAGAGAATCGAGAAAATCAACTAGCACTTGCCAGAAGAGCAGCTCCAGATGGTGGATTTATTTTTGCTAATCCTCCCGCTAATTTGGCTGCTGCAAAAAAAGAGGAATTTACGAAAGTTGAAACGAGTTTGGATAAGAAGTATTTTCCGCTTTTACAACATATGGAAAAAGACGTAAAAAGTATGTTCGAGACTGCAGCGGTACCAGATTTAGCTAGAGTTCAGCAAATTGATGATGCGCTTTATAGTATGAAACTTCATTTAGAAATGTGTAAACAAGAAGCGCAAATATTTATCGATAATTATCGTGCTGCGGCTGCTAATGCTGATGCGCAACATTTATATAATAGATGTCAGGCTATTATCCCTAAAATTGAGCAACAGTTAGGCCAAATTGCAGAGTTAGAGACCCAGCAGCTTAATCACTTAAAAAACAAACTAGGTACTACACCAAAAGCCGATCTAATCGCTGAACGTATGAGAGGATCTTATCGATCCCCATTGATCACTTTGTTAGGTCAGAGAAATCTTCCGGCAGGGCTTCCAAATAATTACGATGGTTCGCAAGCCATGGATTATGCAGATGCTAAAGCTTTGGCGGATATATATTTGGGATTGGGCGCGGCAGGGCCTGGTCCAGTGGGAAGATTAGTATCAGATCCACCAGGAGTAGAGCTTAAAAGCCGAACATTGGCGCCGGTGGGTGATGAAAAGTCACATTTTGTGAATGTCACTATTGAATATGATAAGACAAAAGAAGGGAAAAAAGGCGATGGATTGGACGAGTTGAAAACAGTGGCTATTCAAAGAGCGACAGCCACAAGCGCAATATCAGATATCTATAATAATAATGACTTTAGTAATATAAAGGATATAACAGGAACTTTTGGAAGAGTGGGTACAACAATCCCGGGAAATCCAATTCTTCAATGGGCGGAAGCTCATATCGAAAATCACCGTGCCATTATGCCTGACCCATCAGCAAAAATTAGGATAATCACAGGCACGCCTCCCAATGGGCTTACCGATAAAATGGTAAGAGCGCTTTATCTTTACTGTGATCATAAAGGGTATAACCGTGGACCGGACCCACGTAAAGACATAAGTGATGCTGAAAAAGAGCTCTTTTCGAATAATTTCAAATCCATAATAGAACAGCGTCAGCCAGGACAGCCTATGCCGAATCTGAGTGATGAGAAAGCAGGAGAGATAAGTAGAGAAGTGCTCAAAGTGGACGTAGGAAGGAAGAGAACGATGTAAGAAAAGAGGTCAAGGAAGACCTGCTCGTATGAATCGGCCAGGGTCAAAGCTGGCCATTGGCTTAATAAAATATCATTTACACTCGATTTTGACTCTTTTCTTTTCAATTCGATGCCCTTTCTTTCTTGCGCATTTATTATCGATATGAGGTATTATTCCCTCATGATAAGGACATTTAATTATAGAGATACTCAAAAATTATTTAACGGAAGCTTTATTAAAAAGTTACCAACGGATATTCAACGGGTTGCTCTGCGCAAGCTTAAGATATTAGATGCTGCTACTATGCTCGATACATTAAAAGTTCCGCCTGGGAATAGGCTAGAAGCTTTAAAAGGTAATCGAGTTGGTCAATATAGTATTCGTATTAATGATCTTGGCGAATTTGTTTTTCCTGGAATCAAAGTGATGCTTTTGAGGTTGAAATTGTTGATTATCATTAAGGTGCATTATGACTAGACGAATATCTCCGATACACCCAGGCGAAATATTGCTTGAAGAATTCATGAAACCTATGAGTATTTCTCAATATAAATTAGCCAAAGAACTTCATGTAGGTCCCATACGTATTAGTGAAATTATTCACGGAAAAAGATCCATTACAGCAGACACAGCTATTAGATTGGGATGTTATTTTAATATGGAAGCTAAGTTTTGGATGAATTTACAAGCTTCGTATGATTTAGAAAAAATAATGATAGAGTCTCATGCCAAAATTTCTCGAAAAATACGACCGTTAAAGAAAAATGCGGCATAGGCTATATGAAAACACTAAATATCAGACAATTCAGAGCATCAGTTGGTCAATTGGATCAATTGGTTGAAAAATCTGGCGAAATAATTATCACGCGTAATGGCAAACGTATTTTGCGCGTTTTACCTATGCATGAAAAGCACATGCGCCCTGACCATAAAGATTTACGTAGTAAAATGCCATTATTAAAAACACTTTCTTCAACGCATATAAGGCAAGAAAGAGTATTAAAATCTACGTTATCAGAATGGGTCGAAAGGGGGTCACGAAAGGGGGTCAAGTGCCATCATTCTACTATTGGAAAAGGATCAAAACATATAAGCAGATGGCACTTGACCCCCTTTTCCTACATGACTTATAAGTCAAGTGTGAATCATTGGGATTGCCAAATATATATTCAATGCGTAACATGAGTAACTAAAACAAGGAAGTCAGTCATGGGAACCATAGAAATCAAAGAAAAACCAGTTGAACTAAAAAATCTAACACCCGTTCAAGGGGATTATAAAGCAACTGTCGGAAATGTTGGCATTTGTGAAGTTAAGGGATACAGATTTCAACAAGAAGATGCTATTGCTGTAGGTATTCCGAGCGAAACGTCCGCTGCATTTATGGCGTTGTCCCCAAAAGATAGGTCATTCGTTGCAGAAATCACTTTTGAAACGCTACAATCTCAGTTAGAAAATAATCTTGAAGCGAAATGTTGCGGCAGTTGTGCTTGTATTGCAAGCGGCCATGTAAAAAATGGCAAAGCGAATGTATCGACGAGTTATGTAGGTGATAGTGTTGCATTTCTTGTAGTGCTTACCGCTGAAGGAAAATTAAAGTCGGTCACAGCTTGTAATCCTAAATTGCATGATGGTCATAATGAAGCGGAATGTAAGGCGATCACACAAGGTATTGGGCGAAATCAAGGTGTTATTGTCTCCGATCGACTTTGTGCAGATCATCTCGGGAGTACATTAGCTGTCACAAGAGCTTTTGGTGATAATGGTTTTTTTGAATGTGGTCTTCTGCATACTCCTGAAACAACTGAAGTCAGTGTAAATGTTGCGTCAACTGATTGCGCTTTTATGGTGGTCACCTGTGATGGTGCGATGGAATATTGCAAAGGAAGGGATAGTGTTACTAAATATGCTGAAGAATTAGGAGCGCTTTTTGCAAGTCATCATCAACTTTCACCCGAATCTTTGGCGGAAAAAATTGTAGATCATGCTTTAGAAAAAGGTTCCACTGATAATATCACTGCCATCGTAGTTCCTTTAGAAGTAGGCAACCCTGCTGTAACAGTAGGTGTTTTTGATGGCCATGGTGGTCCATTTGTCTCAAAACAGGTAAGTGCTAATTTTAATAATGTGTTTCAGCACACCATAGATAATATTAATGACTTTAAAAAAAAACTTAACTCAAAGCTAAGTAAACTAAAATCTTTATGGAAAAATATATCCGGTGGAAATGTTCAGTTAAAAGATCAACCGACTTCAAAAACTTTTCAATATCATAAAATGGGTTTTGGAACCTATACAGTTACAATAATTAAATCATTTTTTTATTTTTTAAAGCCACATAAACTTTTATTTTCCACATCATTTTTTCTCATTTTTGTGTATTGATACCTTTCGCTTCCATTAAGATTTATATGTAACTGTTCTATCAATTGTTCTCGACAAACTTTAGCTTCTTCTTCCGAAAAATCCACCGAAAAAATTTGTTCATCAGCCACTGATTTATTACATAAAAAACGCAAGAATTTTTTTTGTTGTTTAAGCTTCATCGTATTTTTATCATGTAATCTTTTTCGTGAAAGTGAATCATAATTTTCGACATAGGTGAGTTCATCATTATGTGCATTGATAAACTTTTGGATGCGTTTTTCTTCGCATTGAAGAATAGCGTGTTTACGAGTTGCATCCATGCCAACTTCTGTAAATCCTACGCCATGATCATAAAGTTGTAATACACGCAGAGGATATTTAGTTTTAATATCATGACGATTTTTGTTTTCAGGTGTAAAGATATCCATGCCACAAATGACATTAAATATTGCCATTTGCGCGCGCATTTTTAATTTATCCCACCATCCTGTGAGAGTGTAAATAGGATGATGAATAAAATCTAAATCTTCAGCATATTCGACGCGTGCTCCTAATACATCAAGATCTTGATGATGCTCACCACGCAAATATTTTTTTTCAAAATTATTCGCATACGATCGACGACTTGCATGTAACATAGGAAAATTATCAGCACAACCGCCATCCATATAATACTTTCCCTTATCATAAACCGCTTGATAGAGAAGCGGTGCAGACATGGACATTCGGACTGCCAAATGAATAGCTTTATGGGGAGTTTTTTTATAATTTAATATTTTTAAACGACCTTTGGGCGAATCTTCACAACGTGTTGCAGTTAAAAAAACATTTTTAAATCCCGAGCCTTTGATCAAAGCTAATTGATGAAAATGGTTGAAAGTGATGTTTTTCGTTGCTAAATGTATGCGAAGTTTTTGAGTGTTAGGATCTCTAGTAATGTTTGAAATAAGTTTATTAGATTTTGCTTCATCCATATTTAAAAATTTGTTAATCATTTTTTGTTGAGTTTGCGGGTTTTCTATATTATTTAAAAAACGTTCGATGCATATTTTAGTGCCATAATACAAAGATTGTTTTATATATTTATGTAATTCTTTGCCGCGATAAATACCTCCTCGAGTCACTAAATTATAAATGCCAGCTGCGCACTCAGGATGTGTGATAGCCGATGCAAATCTTATTAAACCTGAAATAATATCGAGAGGAAAACCTAATACAGACCCTCCACGAATTTTATAGCATTGCTGAGCGCCGAATGAAAAAGTATCTGCAATCCAGGCGAGTGGCTTCGAGATAATATAAAGTGGAGAAGTACAAAATTTATATAATCTTGATGCAGTTGAATCATCGAGTATATCATGGTGAAACTTCAGCTCATCAATGATGCGCGTACGTTCTTTGCGTTTTAAAGGCATGGCAGCGAGTACGGCAAAGTAGGCACCCGCAGAGCTTCCGCCATATTCTTTAACGTTGTCGATTAAACCATTTTCTTGCAACATATATAAAAGTTTTTGATAAAGCCATGTCCGTCCGCCACCTCCTTTAAAAACAATAGAACGAAAGCGGGGAGCGCGTACAAAATAGGTGTAACTAAGATGGTTTTTTTTATCCGTGAGTGGTGATACTTTGAATCCATGGGAGAATAGTGTTCTGTTATAGGTCATTTTGCTCTCCTTGCCAAGATTTTCCGTGTCTTTTGCTTTATTAATTACGTTAGGTGATCAATATGTCAAGAGAATACTTTTTTTTGTCCAAGTTATCTTGTCATCATGCCATTCTTTGTTTACAATCACCGCCACTTAAATGACAGTAATTTTTTTATGCGCAAAAAAATAGTCGCAGGTAACTGGAAAATGCATGGTTCACGCGTTAGTGTGTTACCATTGTTGCGCGAGATTAAAGAAGGGGTACACGGTCTTACGAATGTAGACGTGGTGGTTTTTCCAAGCTTTGTTCATTTGCATTTAGTTGAAGAAATTTTGGCCGATAGTTTGATAGGTTGGGGTGCGCAAAATTTGCATACAGGCGAGTTTGGTGCTTTTACCGGCGAAGTTTCTGGGCCTATGTTAGTGGATTATGGTTGCCAGTATGTGTTGGTGGGTCACTCTGAGCGGCGCATCTTGTTTCATGAAGATTTAATGCAAGTAGCGTCTAAATTTAAGGCTGCCCTTCAGTTTGGATTGCAACCCGTGCTTTGCATAGGTGAGACATTACAACAGCGCGAGCGTGGTGAGACAGAGTCTGTGCTTGTCGATCAGCTTGATGCTGTCATACATACAGTAAGTATTAATTTGTTTAAACATGCTGTGATTGCTTATGAGCCTGTTTGGGCTATAGGCACAGGATTGACGGCTACCCCTGAACAAGCGCAAGCAGTCCACGCGTTTATTCGTAGTCATTTAGCTAAACATCATATTGATGTTGCTAATACAGTGCGTATACTATACGGCGGTAGTGTTAAAGCGGATAATGCTAAAGGTTTATTCGCTATGCCCGATATTGATGGTGGTTTAGTGGGCGGTGCATCGTTAGATGCCAAGAGTTTTGTAGAGATTTGCAAGGCTGCTGTGTGACTTGGCGGCTATGTCATGCTGGCATGACAAGCTGTAGAGACTGATTTTTTTAGGTGGGTTTAAATATGTACCAATTAGTGTTGATAATACATGTACTTGCTGCTGTCTGCATCGTAGGCTTAGTCCTCGTGCAACAAGGCAAAGGTGCGACAGTAGGCGCGGCCTTTGGTGCTGGTGCATCTCAGACTGTATTTGGCAGCCGAGGTTCAGGCTCCTTTTTATTGAAATTGACAATAGGTTTAGCTGTTCTGTTCTTTGGAACTAGCATTATATTAAACAATATGGCGACGAGAGCGGTGAAACAATCAGCGCAAATGAATATGCCTATTGAGTTGCCTGCAGCGCCAGCGGCACCTGCCTCATTGCCAGCTGATGCGCCTTTGGTGACACCAAATAGTATTCCTGCTATGCCTGCAAATATGGCTGAGCCAGAGAAGAAAAGTAACAAATAGTTTTATGTTTTAGTAATGCCGGAGTGGTGAAACTGGTAGACACGCCATCTTGAGGGGGTGGTGGCGAAAGCCGTGTCGGTTCGAGTCCGACCTTCGGCACCATGATCTTATATTGTAGGAGATCTTCATGTTAGAAAACTATTTGCCTATTCTAATTTTTATTATCATAGGTGGTGTGTTAGGCATAATTGCGCTTATCATTGGTCGCCTTATGGGACCAAAACGCCCAAATCCTGCAAAAAATTCTCCTTATGAGTGTGGATTTCCAGCTTTTGATGATGCCCGCTTACCCTTTGATGTTCGATTTTACCTAGTTGCTATCTTATTTATCATTTTTGATCTAGAAACAGCATTTTTAGTGCCATGGGCTGTGGTTTTTCGAGAATTGGGTTGGTTTGGTATGATTGATATGGGTGTTTTCCTGGGGCTGCTCATCATAGGTTTTATTTATGAGTGGAAGAAAGGGGCATTAGAATGGGAATAACAGAATTAAAAACCCAAGGTTTTTTAACCACATCATTAGATAAGCTTATTACATGGGCGCAGAGTGGTTCATTGTGGCCTATGTCTTTTGGCTTGGCTTGTTGTGCGGTAGAAATGATGCATGCGGCGTCATCGCGTTACGATATGGATAGATTTGGTGCGGGTATTTTTCGTCCAAGTCCAAGACAGTCGGATTTAATGATTGTTGCGGGTACCTTATGTAACAAAATGGCGCCTGCTTTGCGTAAAGTTTATGATCAAATGGCTGAACCTCGTTGGGTTATATCAATGGGATCTTGCGCTAATGGTGGTGGTTATTATCATTATTCATACTCCGTAGTGCGCGGTTGTGATCGTATTGTACCTGTTGATGTTTATGTGCCAGGGTGTCCACCGACGGCAGAGGCGTTGTTGTATGGTGTGATACAGCTGCAAAACAAAATTAAACGCAAGAAGATAATTGAGATTTAAAAACCGAGCCGCGACCGTCAGGGAGTGATCACATAACCTGAAGTGATCACACCCTGACGGTCGCGGCTCGGTAGAATACTTCAGGAATTGTTAAATGGTAGATATTGAAGAGTTAAGTGCGAAAATCAACACACGCTTTTCTGATTTAATTCAGCGAAGTGTTCTTGCATACGGTGAACTAACCGTAGAACTGCGTGCGGAGCATTTGTTTGAAGTAGCAAAAGCTTTACATAATGAACCCGCATTTGACTTCAAATTATTAGTTGATGTATGTGCTGTGGATTATCTCGACTATGGTGTTTCAGAATGGGAAACCGAATCCGCGTCGGGCACAGGATTTGAGCGTGGGGTCATTGAAAATATCGACCTAAAATACACCGGTAAACGCTTTGCGAGTGTGTACCATTTATTATCATTAACAAATAATCAACGCATTCGTTTAAAAGTTTTTCTAGACGAGCACGATCCACGAGTTCAAAGCGTTGTGGATATTTGGCCTGCTGCCAACTGGTTTGAGCGCGAAGCCTTCGATCTATTTGGTATTATTTATGAAGGTCATCCAGATTTACGTCGCATACTGACGGATTATGGCTTTGTAGGACACCCTTTCCGCAAAGATTTTCCTTTAATTGGCCAAGTTGAAGTCCGTTATGATGCCAAAGAACGTCGAGTCGTTTATGAACCGGTAAGTATACAGCCACGCATACTCGAGCCTAAAGTAATTCGTACCGACCCGCGTTATGAGGCAAAAGAATAATCATGGATAAATCGACAGAATTTCGTAATTACACATTTAACTTTGGTCCTCAACATCCTGCGGCACATGGTGTGTTACGACTGATTTTAGAAGTCGATGGTGAAACTATTGTTCGAGCTGATCCACATGTGGGTTTATTGCATAGAGCTACCGAAAAATTAGCAGAAAGCAAACCCTATAACCATAGTATAGGTTATATGGATCGATTAGATTATGTTTCCATGATGTGTAACGAACATGGTTATGTCTTGGCGATTGAAAAATTGTTAGGCATAGAACCGCCGATTAGAGCGCAATACATTCGCGTTATGTTTGATGAAATCACTCGAATATTGAATCATCTATTATGGTTAGCAGGTCATAGTATTGATATTGGTGCGTTGACTGTATTTTTATATGCGTTTCGTGAACGCGAAGATTTGCTTGATTGTTATGAAGCAGTCTCCGGCACGCGCATGCACGCGACTTATTATAGACCGGGTGGAGTCTATCGCGATTTGCCCGAAAAAATGCCGCAATACAAGCCATCACGTTGGCATAATGCAAAAGAAGTCGCCATCATGAATGAGAATCGACAAGGTTCTTTGTTGGATTTTATTTGGGATTTCACGGAACGTTTTCCTAAGCTTGTGAATGAATACGAAACGCTTTTGACCGATAACCGCATTTGGAAGCAGCGCACGGTAAGCATCGGTGTCGTATCCCCTGAGCAAGCGATTGCTCTAGGTTTTACAGGACCTATGTTACGTGGGTCAGGGGTTGCGTGGGATTTGCGTAAAAAACAACCTTATGAAGTCTATGATCAATTAGATTTTGATATTCCTGTAGGGCTTAATGGCGATTGTTACGATAGATATTTGGTTCGCATTGAAGAAATGCGCCAAGCTAATCGCATTGTTCGACAATGTGTGCAATGGTTACGTCAAAACCCAGGCCCCGTAATTACGGATCATCGTAAAGTAGCACCTCCTACACGTACTCAGATGAAAGAAAGTATGGAAGCATTGATTCATCAGTTCAAACTTATGACGGAAGGCTATTGCCTGCCTCCGGGTGAAGTATATGCTGCTGTTGAACATCCCAAAGGTGAATTTGGTGCTTATATTGTTTCAGATGGTGCTAATAAACCTTATCGTTTAAAAATCCGACCCGCAGGATTTCCGCATTTGGCAGCTTTAGAAACCATGGTTAAAGGGCATATGATTTCAGATGTGGTTGCAGTGTTATCGAGTTTAGATATTGTGTTTGGGGAGATAGACCGCTAATGCCTGAAAACCAAAATAATATGCTTTCAGCAAAAATACGTGAACAAATCGATCATTGGTTGAAGCGTTATCCTGCCGATCAGAGGCGATCAGGCGTGATTGAAGCGCTGCGTTTTGTTCAAGAAGACCATGGGTATTTGACCCAGCCTTTAATGGATGCCGTTGCTGAATATTTAGGAATCGCAAACATCTCAGTGTATGAAGTTGCGACTTTTTATAGCATGTTTTTTGTAAAACCCGTGGGACGACATGTGGTTGACGTATGTACGAATGTTTCATGCATGTTGCAAGACGCTGAAAAAGTACTGTCACACTGTAAAAAACGCCTAAAAATTGATTTAAACCAAACGACTGAAGACGGTCAATTCACCTTGCGTGAAGTCGAATGTTTAGGTGCTTGTGCAAATGCACCAGCGATCCAGGTGGGTAAAAAGTATTATGAAAACATGACCCCTGAAAAAATTGATGCTATGTTTGAGGAGTTAAGGCATGGCAAATGAAGTCTGCTTTCGCACGTTACACCTAGATAAACCCTGGACACTGAAAACTTATGAAAGTGCCGGTGGTTATGAGCAGTGGAAGAAAATATTACGTGAAAAAACTCCCCCTTCACAAATCGTTGATGCCTTAAAATTATCTGCATTACGTGGACGCGGCGGTGCAGGATTTCCTACGGGATTAAAGTGGAGTTTTATTCGTCACGATCTTCCAGGTCAAAAATATGTGTTATGCAATTCGGACGAAAGTGAGCCCGGCACCTGCAAAGATAGAGAAATTTTGCGTTTAAACCCACACCAACTTATCGAAGGTATAGCCATAGGAGGTTATGCCATGGGTGCGACAGTCGGTTATAACTATATACGCGGCGAATATTGGGAACCTTACGAAAGTTTTGAAGCGGCATTAGAAGAAGCAAGAGCAGCCGGTTTGCTTGGTAAAAATATTTTAGGTTCAGGCGTCGATTTTGATTTATACACGAGCCTTGGTGCGGGTGCATATATTTGTGGTGAAGAAACGGCTCTCATGGAATCGTTAGAAGGCAAAAAAGGTATGCCACGCTTTAAGCCACCTTTTCCAGCGGTTCGAGGTTTATACGGCAAACCGACGACGATCAATAATGTTGAAACGTACGCATCGGTTCCCGTTATTTTGCAAAACGGCGCAGAATGGTTTCTAAATTTAGGTAAACCTAATAATGGTGGTTGTAAAATCTTTAGTGTGTCAGGCCATGTGAATAAACCGGGTAATTTTGAAATTCCCTTAGGTACACCGTTTAAAGATTTATTAGCAATGGCGGGTGGTGTACGTCATGGTCATACATTAAAAGCTGTTATTCCTGGTGGCTCATCCATGCCTATTTTACCTGCAGATATCATGATGAATCTCGATATGGATTTTGATTCCATACAAAAAGCAGGTTCAGGCCTTGGTTCAGGCGGCGTGATTGTCATGGATGAAACGGTATGCATGGTGCGTACCTTAGCACGTATTTCTCGATTTTATATGGAAGAATCATGCGGTCAATGTACGCCTTGCAGAGAAGGAACCGGTTGGGTTTATCGTTTGGTACAAAAAATTGAAGATGGCAATGGTACGATGGAGGATTTAGAAAATTTACGTCGTACGGCAAAAAATATTGAAGGGCGAACCATTTGTGCATTCGGTGAAGCCGCTGCTTGGCCAGTCGGCGGAATGCTCAAATATTTTTATGATGAGTTCGTTTATCACGTTGAACACAAAGCATGTCTCGTGAAAGGTTAACATATGTCAGACATAGAAATTGAAATAGATGGCAAACCGCTAAAAGCAAAACCGAATAGCATGGTGATACAAGTTGCGGATGAGGCGGGTATTTATATTCCACGGTTTTGCTATCACAAGCATTTGTCGGTGGCCGCAAACTGTCGTATGTGTTTAGTTGAAGTCGAAAAATCACCTAAAACATTACCTGCTTGCGCAACGCCAGTCATGCCTGGCATGAAAGTTTTTACACGCTCCTCTAAAGCTTTGACTGCACAAAAAGCAGTGATGGAATTTTTACTGATTAATCATCCTTTGGATTGTCCTATCTGCGATCAAGGGGGTGAGTGTGAGTTGCAAGATTTAAGCATGGGTTATGGCTCACCTGATTCTTATTACAATCAAGGCAAACGGGTTGTTAAAGATAAAAATTTGGGTCCACTGATTTCATCCGATATGACACGTTGTATTCAATGCACACGTTGCATACGTTTTGGTGATGAAATTGCAGGTTTACGCGAACTTGGCGCAACCGGTCGCGGTGAACATATGGAAGTAGGCACTTATGTTCAACATGCCATGCATTCAGAAGTGTCGGGTAATATTATTGATGTGTGTCCAGTAGGCGCACTAACCTCTAAACCCTTTCGTTTTACCGCACGTGCTTGGGAATTAAAACAATATCCATCGACTGCTGCACATGATTGTGTGGGTGCAAATATTCATGTACATACGCGTGATGGCAAAGTCATGCGTGTGGTTCCAAGAGAAAATACAGATATTAATGAAACTTGGATTTCAGATAGAGATAGATACAGTTATCAAGGTCTTAATCATTCTGATAGGCTTGCCAAACCTAAAATTAAAGTCGATGAACAATGGCTTGAAACAGATTGGGAAACTGCGCTACAGCATGCTGCAAATGCTTTGCAAAAAACAGTGCATTCTCATGGTCGAGATGCGATCGGTGCACTGGCATCACCGAGCTCTACTACTGAAGAATTTTATGTGTTACAAAAAATCATACGTGCATTAGGCAGTAACAATGTCGATCATCGTTTGCGTCAGGTTGATTTTAGTGCTGACGATGCTATGCCTCTTTTCCCCGGATTAAATCAATCCATTGCTGATCTTGAAAATAATGCGTTAATCGTTTTAATCGGATCTAACATTCGAAATGAACAACCTTCGGCAGCATTGCGTATCCGTAAAGCAAGTCGTAAAGGTACGGAAGTCATCGCGATTAATATGATGGATTATAATTTTCATTTTGATACTGTGCTAAAGAAAATTGTTGCACCGCATGAGATGGTGAATACGCTTTTAGCTATTGCAAAAGTCGTATCGCCAGAAGAGATACAAGCCGATATCGCAATCAGTGAAGTCGAACAAGCGATTGCCGCTAAATTAATGGCGAATCAAAAAACCTCTATTATTTTAGGCGCTTCGGCACAAAATCATCCTATGGCGGCAACCATTTTATCACTGGCTCAGCATATTGCTAAAATCACCGGCGCGACTGTTGGGACTCTCACACAAGGTGCGAATGCTTCCGGTGCTTGGCTTGCCGGTATGGTCCCACATCGTCAGGCGGCGGGTTTTAAGGCATCTGGTAGCGGTTTAAATGCTAAAACCATGTTGGATAAGCCGCGCAAAGCTTATGTTTTATTAAATGTAGAACCTGATTTAGATTGCGCAAATCCGAATTTAACACGAGACGCTTTAGCATCAGCTGAATGTGTCATAGCTCTTGCGATGTATAGCAATGCAGTTATTGAAAAATATGCCCATGTTATTTTACCTATTGCTCCATTTACAGAAACCGCTGGTACTTATGTGAATACTGCGGGTCAATGGCAAACGTTTAAAGGTATTGCAACACCTTTTGAAGACTCACGCCCTGCGTGGAAAGTATTGCGAGTGTTGGGTAATTTCTTACATCTGGAGGGATTTGATTATCAATCTCATGAAGATGTGCTTAAAGAATTACAAGAGTTAGTTCCAGGTAACTGTGTCATTCCCGTGCCCTTTGTCATCCCGGCGCCCTTTGTCATCCCCGCGCAGGCGGGGAACCATTCTGAATGGGTCCCCGCCTGCGCGGGGATGACAAAGGGCGCGGAGATGACACAGGGTATTTCGCGTATTGGCGACATTCCTATTTACGCGACAGATAGCATTGTCCGCCGTGCAAAAGCTTTGCAAGAAACACAAACTATTATCGAAAAAGAAATCGCTGCTGTGTGCATGCATCCCGATATGGCGAAAACACTTCTCGTCACAGAAGGTGATAAAGTATTCGTTAAACAAAATGCTGCAACAATTCAACTTCCTGTTGCGTTTGATTATCGAGTGCCGTTAAACGCTGTTTTCATCGCTTCCGGTATACCACAAACATCTGATCTAAGTGAATTGTTTGGCTCTGTTGAGGTATATAAATAATGGAATCTTTATTACTGATAGGTGTTATCGTTTTAAAAATTGTTGCAATTATCCTTGTGCTGTTGCTAACGGTTGCGTATCTAACGTTTTTTGAGCGTAAAGTATTAGGCTATATTCAAGTACGTATTGGTCCTAATCGTGTCGGTCCGCGTGGTTTGTTTCAACCTTTTGCTGACATTATAAAATTATTATGCAAAGAAATTATCATTCCAAACGCTTCGAATCGTTATTTGTTTATTACTGCACCCATTATAAGTTTAGGGACCTCTATTGCTGCATGGTCAGTAATTCCGTTTACTGAAGGAGTTGTATTAGCAAATATTAATGCGGGTGTTTTATTTGTATTAGCGCTTTCATCCTTAGGTGTATACGGTATTTTAATTGCGGGTTGGGCGTCTAATTCAAAATACGCCATGTTTGGTGCATTAAGAGCAGCTGCTCAATCGATTTCTTATGAAATTTGCATGGGATTTGCATTAGTCGGTGTCATGATGGCTGCAGGTTCACTGAATTTTCAAACGATTGTGATGGCGCAAAACGGTGGGATATGGCATTGGTATTGGTTACCTTTATTGCCTTTATTTCTTGTATATTGGATATCAGGTGTTGCAGAAACCAATCGTCTGCCTTTTGATGTGGCAGAAGGTGAATCTGAAATTGTGGCGGGTTTCCATGTAGAATATTCCGGCACGGCTTTTGCACTTTTCTTCTTGGCAGAATATGCCAGCATGGTTTTGATTTCAGCATTGCTATCATTATTGTTTTTGGGTGGTTGGTTATCGCCATTTCAAGGTATTCCTTATCTTGAAACAGGGTTTGCTTTTGTGCCTGGCGTGGTATGGTTTTTATTGAAATTAAGTTTCTTTTTATTTGTCTATTTATGGATTAGAGGAACTTTCCCGCGTTATCGTTACGATCAGATTATGCGATTAGGCTGGAAAATCTTACTTCCCGTGACCATTGTGTGGATAGTGGTCGTGGCAATAGCTGTTCAATTTAATGTTGCCCCATGGTTTGCGAGTTAATATGCTAAAACAATTGCGACAATACATAAAAAGTTTTTCATTATGGGATTTATTGATGGGTATGAAACTCACTGGCCGCTATTTTTTTAAAGGCAAGATGACGATTCAATATCCTGAAGAAAAAACGCCTTCTTCTCCACGTTTTCGTGGGATTCATGCGCTACGTCGTTATCCGAATGGTGAAGAACGTTGCATTGCATGCAAACTTTGTGAAGCAGTATGTCCTGCTTTAGCGATTACCATAGACTCCGCACCGCGCGCAGATGGTTCTAGACGCACAACACTTTATGAAATTGATTTATTTAAATGTGTGTATTGTGGATTTTGTGAAGAATCTTGTCCGGTAGACTCGATTGTTTTAACACGTAACCATGATTATCATTTTGAAAATCGTGGCGAAAATATTTTGACGAAGAATAAATTGTTAGCGATTGGTGATAAGTATGAAGCACAAATCGCGGCAGATCGAGCAGAAGATGAAAAATATAGATAAAATTAGTTATCGTCATCCCGCGCATGCTTGTAGCGCGGGACCCAGTGCCTTACTTGTTCAATCAGAGAGCAACCTAAAGACGCTGGGTCCCGCGCTACAAGCATGCGCGGGATGACGAATAGTAAAGCATGCGTGATGACGAATAATAAAGCATGCGCGGGATGACGATAGCTACAGGACAAAGATATAGGAATAAACATGACATTTTACCAACTAATATTTTATGCATTTTCAACCGTCGCCGTTTTATCGGGCTTGATGGTTGTTGCATCAAACAACCCTGTACGCGGTGCGTTATTTTTAGTATTAACTTTCTTTGCCATGAGTGGCATATGGTTATTATTGCACGCAGAATTTTTAGCGATTATTTTGGTGCTTGTGTATGTCGGCGCGGTCATGACATTATTTTTATTTGTCGTGATGATGTTACGCGTCAATATTGTTCGCATGTTTGAAGGTTTTGTGCGTTATTTTCCTTTTGCTTTGCTTGTCATTATCGTGATTTCAGGCATATCAATGTTGGTTATTGGCCCTCTGCGTTTTGGCTTAGAAAGCATGCCAGCCCCAGGTATCGAGCCTGCTAACTTTAGCAATCTTAAAGAAATAGGCAAGGTATTATATACCGATTATGTTTATCCCTTTGAAATTTCATCGGTGATGTTATTAACTGCTATTATTGCCGCGATCAGTTTGTCACACCGAAAGCCTAAAAATAGAAAGTCACAAGACCCAAGTAAACAAATCGCGGTCGTTGCTAAAGATCGTATAAAGTTAATTAGCATGGCAAGTGAAAAGAAAATTCAACCTAAAAAAGCGGGGCAGTAATGGTATCTTTATCTGAGTTCCTTATGCTTGCTGCATTATTATTTGGTATAGGTATTGCAGGAATTGTTATTAATCGTAAAAACATCATTATGTTGCTGATGTCTATCGAACTCATGTTACTGGCAGTCAATACTAATTTTATTGCATTCAGTTATTTTCAAAACAATACCGTAGGTCAGGTATTTGTATTTTTTATTTTGACCGTTGCTGCAGCTGAGGCTGCGATTGGTTTAGCCATTTTAGTTGTGCTATCCAACAATAAGGCAACATCAAATGAGTAGGGACCTGTGGCAACCCATCGAT
>Ga0207073_1108_pt1 | contig 16293 bp, 17 predicted proteins | sample Alteio_BWMinHeat_65_FD_153575 | JGI IMG/M metagenome (GOLD analysis project Ga0207073, IMG submission 153575) | Enriched cells from forest soil in Barre Woods Harvard Forest LTER site, Petersham, Massachusetts, United States -... | ecosystem: Environmental > Terrestrial > Soil > Temperate forest >...
CAGGCGCAAGTTTAGCTCTTTATCACGCTATTGAACATAGTGAAACAATTGCAGGTGTTATTCTTGTATCACCTGCCCTCAAAATCCGTTCTTTTTTTGCGCCTGTTTCTAATTGGTATCGCTTGATAGATTGGGCATGGAAACGCGCGGCATGGTTTCATATGGATCCCGAAGAAACCATTGATTATGCCTATGTTTGATTTTTGTGTGGTATGAGGTTTTAATTCAAATGGACTGTTGGCTGCAATAATTTTTTCCGCATTATCTTTGGTTAAATCAACGCGAGTACTTGCAATAATGGATTTGCATTCTGTAATATAGTCGTCGAAATGTAATTCCAAATTGTTAACAGGATATTTTACTTTGGGATCTGAAAATAATGCATTAATCATAATAACTATTTTCCATTTGAATAGTGACCTGATAATAACACACACAAACAGGATTTAGGGAATGTTCACAAAATTTTACATGTTTTTGATGTTTTTTTTTGTAAGTTCGATAGTTAAAGCCGAAGAATCTGTAAAAACTATCGCAAATATAGGTGAATTTGCTGATGATTTAACACCACGCGTTGGATTTCTTGGTAATTTTATTACAACAGGTTCTTTAATTTTAGGAGTGATATGTTTTTTCTGGGGATTTAATAAATTTTTAGCATATAAAGAGAATCCTTATACAACGACTTTAAGTTCAGTGATTGCGATAATATTACCTGCAATCGCTTTTGTTTGTTTACCCTTTTTATCATTTATCATAGGTGTTGAGGTTAATCCTCTGCAAAAATAATTATGCGTTATATCTCTTTTTTAGTTTATTTACTTTTATTGAGTTGTAGTAATACATCTTCTTATGATTATTTTATTATGCATCCCAATGAACTGCAAAAAGCTTATTCAGCTTGTCAAATTAATGAAACTTCTAGATGTGTTGTTGTTAAGCAAGCAGCCCACGATGTGAGTGAAGTCATTTATGAACAAACGCGTGATCCCGAACAATTTGGGAAAAAGATAATGATTTTACAAGCTGAATTAGAAATGATGAAAAAAAATAATGCGGCTGATCGTAAGACTTATGAAGAACAACTTAAAAAATTGCAATTGATGTATGCAGTGCTTGGTGCACAAGGGCCAGAGTGATTGTTTACTTTCATTATGGATTTGACTTTTTTGACTGGACATTCTCAATAATATTAGCTGAGCTCTTAATCATTTTTTCATCCGCAGTGAGTCTTTTAGCTATGTTAGTATTACAAACAAAATTAATAACTCCAATGGCTTTATTTAGGAAAGTAAGCCAGGGATCGCGATCTTCTAATATGCCTTCTGTTTTTTTCTGGTAATTTTCTATTGCAGTTTTGACCTTCCGAAATTTAATTGTATTATCTTGCCCTGGATGTTGCAGCTCTATTCGTATTGCTAGAGCTTTTGCAAATTGATCACTTATAGTAGCCCATGGATATGACTTTGACTCCTCATTATTCAATTTCAATGGCTCTATCTTTTTAAAGTAGTCAATAAGATCTGCTATCTCATATGACTTCTCTTTAGTCATTGGTGGTCTAAATACCCGCTCTAACTTTGCTTCGTAAGAAGTTAATTCCATCTGATACAATTTATTAGGCTCTTTCTCTATCTGCATAAGTATTTTGCTTTTTATATTTTGAAGAAGTTCATCATTCAATTGCTGTAAGTTGTTTAAGGCCTTATCATAAGTTTCATCAATGTTATCGAGTCGCTTCATTTCAATTTCATTTTTACCCATTAGAATGACTCCTTTTTACTTTAGCCTATATTTTATAGTATACACCTATCATAGATATAGATGATGACCGATTATTTCAAAGTTAACCATTTGATTTATTTAAAGAAAAATCTTAATTTAAGCAGTTTTTCAACGATGATAAGGATGATTTTTCAAAATACTCACTGCCCGATAAAGCTGTTCAGCCACAATGATACGTACTAATGGATGAGGAAGGGTTAAAGGAGAAAGCGACCATTTGGTATCTGCTTTATTTGAGCAAGCCTGCGATAACCCATCAGGGCCACCGATCAGCATATCAATATGACGACCTTCGCCTTGCCATTTTTCAATGTGAGAAGCGAGTTTTTCGGTTGACCAGAGTTGACCTGTGACTTCAAGAGTAACCACACGATGGCCAGGTTTGATGACGGCAAGTAATTTTTCGCCTTCACGAGCTATGAGTTGTTGAACCGAAGCCCCAGTTTGTTTTTGACTGGGGCTTCGTTTCTCAGCAGGAATTTCAATTAGTTCTAAGGAACATGACGCTGGAAAACGTTTAAGATATTCATTAAAACCTTCCTCTACCCATGAAGGTAGTTTGTTACCTACGGCCAGTAGACGAATTCGCATGCTGCTCTCGCATAAGTTCGATAGGTTCCCAGAGATCTTCTAAGTTATAAAAGTCTCGGGTTGCGGGAAGCATAATATGTACAATCACATCTGCTAAATCGACTATAACCCATTCACCTTCTTTTTCACCTTCCGTTTTGATGTAATCATGATGATTTTGTTTTGCTTTCAGGACGACATTATCAGCAAGAGATTTGACATGCCGATTAGATCGACCGGTGCAAATGATCATAGTATCAGCTAGGGTTGTTAATTCTCGGATATCGATGGTTATCAGGTCTAAGGCTTTTAAATCGTTGAGTGCTTCTATTGCAATTTGCTCTAGGTGCGAAATAGGCATTCTACGCTCCTGTATGAGGTACACACTTTAATTATATATGACAAATACGGTATACACCATGCTCTTCAATGTATTTATATACCGTTTCTGGTAATAAATAGCGCGGATTTCTGCCCATCGCTATTTGTTTGCGTATGTCGGTAGCGGAGATATCCAAAGGGGTCACAGGTTGTAAAATAATAGTCCCCGCAAGTGATTCATGTATGACCGCTGGATTATGCTGTAAATGCTGATTAATCAGTTTCGATACAGCTCCTACTTCAGGAATATGGTATTGCGGACGATGAGCGATCACTAAATGCGCTAAGTTCAATATTTCTTCATAACGGTGCCAACTTGGGAAGCCCAATAAGGCATCTATGCCCATAATTAAGCAAAGTGGAGTTTCCGGGTTGTTTTTGCGCAAATGGGTGAGTGTATCTACCATATAGGATGGACCTTGACGTTGTATCTCAAAATCGTCAACTTTTAGTGCAGGTTCATCGAGGATAGCAGCTTTAACCATGGCTAATCTATCTTCGGGGGAAGCAATAGGCGATTTTCGATGTACAGGTTGATAACAGGGGATTAGACGTACTTCGGCTAAATTAAGTGCTTGGTACAATTCTAAGGCCATGCGCAAATGCCCAAAATGTATGGGGTCAAATGTGCCTCCTAAAATGCCCATGGCTTGTGGGGTGTGATGCATAAAATTTACCCAGTTTTTCTCATTTATAATTTTATTATACCTCATCTGTCATGCCAGCATGCTTTTCGCTCATAGGCGTCCTCACAGGTGTCATTCCCGCGCAGGCGGGAACCCATCCAAATGGATTCCCGCCTGCGCGGGAATGACAGATAGTCTATGTGCTTTTCGCTGGCATGAAAGTTTTTGTACTTATTCTTATGACTAAAACTTGCAATTCGTCCCAAATATTACCTATCTCTGCCCCCTTAATCATTCTATCCACTTTGGCCGCATGGAGTAATAAATCCCAAAAATCACTTTGTTTATGACGTTGTAGGACAGCTTTGACGTGAGGTTGGCGTTTTTCCCAAATGCGAAATGTGGTGAATAAGGTGTTAAGCGAGGAGCCTTCTGCTAATTTTTTTTGAATTTCAGCAAGTGTGCGTAACTCGCGTGTTAAAGCCCATAAAACAAGAGTAGGTTCAGTATCTTCATCGTTTAAGTTTTGTAGAATACGTAAAACACGATGGGTTTTACCAAGTAAAGCGCTATCAATTAAACTAAAAATATCAAAACGCGCATTATCAGTGACTGCGGTTTGAATAGTTTGATTATTCAATGCGCCATTGGGTTGAAGCAAAGAAAGCTTTTCAATTTCTTGAGAAGCTGCTAATAAATGACCTTCCATTTGTGAAGCTAGCCATTCTGCATCTTGCTTGCTAATAGTTAAATTAACTTTTTTTGCGCGTTGCATAATCCATGCAGGCATTTGATCTGGACTGATAGGCCAAATAGTCATGACTACGCCTTGTTTTTCAACAGCCTTATACCAATTTGATTTTTCGACTTTACTGTCGAGTTTCGCGCTGTGCATGATAACAAGTGTATCTGGCACGGGTTTATGCGCATAGGCTTCTAATATTTTTCCGCTGCCAACATTTAATTTGATATGGTTTAGATTTAAATAGATTATTTTTTTTTGGGCAAATAAAGAAATACTATGGGTATCCGTGTAAAGATGTTTATCCCAATCCGCTTCTGTAGTGATAGAAACACGCTCTGTGAATCCTGCGGCTTCCGCTGCTTTATAAATGGCATCCATCGTTTCTTCAATTAATAGAGGTTCATCACCGTGCACAAGATAAATAGGTGCCAAAGGTTTATTGAGGTGTTGCGCTAATTGAGCGTAAGATAATTTCATGGTTTGACCGGGGTTTCAGGCGTCAATAAACGAGTCACTTCTGCCGAGCCTAATCTAGCCATAATATCGTAAACAATGGCTTGGCGCATTTGATTATATAAATTATTTGCTTCATTACTACCTGCAAGAATTTGATCTGATTTAATAGTGAATGAACGCGTTTCGGTAATGCTTTGTAGGGGTACTACTATTTTTCCTTGAGGATCGGTGACTTGGAATGTCACATTTAAGATGAGATTGTATTGACGTGTTTGCTGTGTACCGCTTATGCCTAATAATTGTTGTGAGGTAGCTTCACGTAGTATCACGAGAATTGCGGTAGAATCTTCTCGATGGTTGACTAAGTTGACGTTTGATACTTTTAAGAATTGTTTTAAATAGCGTGTAAGTTGTCCGTAAGGATCGCTGGTTTCTAAATAAAGTTTATAAAGTGGGGCCGCAAGCGGCATAGATCCACGTAAATGGTATCCGCAGCTTGTGATGCAAAATAATAAAACGACGAAAAGCCATAGACGTATTCGGATCATAATGTTTAGCCTTATGCATCACCTGCTACAATATTAACTAATCTTCCGGGCACAGTAATCACTTTTTTAACGACTTTGTTTGCAATGGATGATTGAACTTTTGCGTCTGCTAAAGCTGTTTCTTCAATGCTCTTCGTATCAGCTGTACTAGATACCATAATGCGCGTGCGTAATTTACCATTTATTTGAACGACTAATTCAACATTATCCATTTTTAACGCCGCGGCATTGCATTTTGGCCAAGGAGCTTGAATGAGTAAACCTTTATAATGTAAGTCATGCCAAAGCTGATGGGTAATATGAGGTGCGATAGGTGCAAGTAATCGTAATAAAAAGCTCATACCTTTATGAATGATAAAGTCATGATCTTTCATATTTGTAGTTTCAGGCATTTTGGTAAGAATGTTAAGTAGTTTCATGCAACCTGAAACCACCGTGTTAAGTTGTAAACGTTCATAATCAAATTTAGTTTGATCTAGAATTTCATAAATTTGACGTAAAACATCGCGATGTTTATGATCCATTGCATCAAGATTGACTTCTTCTACGTCTAGAGCAGTATTGAGTTTACTAATCGTTTCTTTATTTTCAAAACCAAATGCCCATAATCGTTTTAAAAATCGATGTGCACCTTCAACGCCACTATCGGACCATTCTAAGTTTTGTTCCGGTGGTGCTGCAAAGATAATAAATAAACGTACGGTGTCTGCACCAAGGCGATCGATTAAAGTATCAGGATCGACGATATTCCCCTTGGATTTTGACATCTTGATGCCTTGATTGAGTACATGGCCCTGAGTTAATAAACGCATAAAGGGTTCATCGCTATTCAACAAACCTAAATCACGTAACGCTTTATGGATAAATCGAGCATATAACAAGTGTAATACAGCGTGTTCAACGCCACCTATGTATTGATCGACAGGGACCCAATAATTAGCACGACCGTCTAGCATCATATTATCTTGTTTTTTGCAGGCAAAGCGTGCGTAATACCAAGATGATTCAAAAAAAGTATCAAAAGTATCGGTTTCGCGATGCGCTGGTTTTTGACAGGTAGGGCAAGTTGTTTCATAAAATTCGGGCGTTGATTTAAGTGGAGAAATAACGCCATTAAATTCAACTTTTTCAGGCAGAATAACGGGTAAATCTTGTTCGGGTACAGGGACAGGTCCACATGTTTCGCAATAGATAATGGGAATAGGTGCACCCCAATAACGTTGTCTTGAGATACTCCAGTCACGTAAGCGATAGTTGATTTTACGTTTACCTTTGCCGTGATTTTCAAGAAACTCGATGATTTGAGCCATTGCCATTTTTGATTCAAGACCTGTAAACTGCATAGAATCGATGAGTTCGCCAGGTTGAGTGAAAGCGCCTTTTGCAAAATCCCATACTGTTTGATCTCGAGGAATGATAACTTGCTTAATAGGTAAATCGTATTGTTTAGCAAATTCAAAATCGCGTTGGTCATGTGCGGGTACCGCCATTACTGCACCTGCGCCATATTCCATAACGACAAAGTTTGCAACCCAAATAGGAATAGGTTGTTTAGTGATAGGATGAATGGCGTTTATACCTAAAGCAAGACCACGCTTTTCCATGGTGGCCATGTCAGCTTCAGCGACTTTAATATTTTTACATGAGTCGATAAAAGCCTGAATGGCAGGATTATTTTTAGCAGCTTCTTCTGCGAGCGGATGTTTTGGTGCAACGGCAAGATAAGTCACACCAAACAAGGTGTCTGGTCGAGTTGTAAAAACAGTAAGATCACACTTGTTAGTGCTAAAAACAACTTCTGTGCCTTCGGAGCGACCTATCCAGTTTTTTTGCATGGCTTTAACTTGATCTGGCCAAAATTCGAGTGTATCAATGTCGTTAAGTAATTCATCTGCATAATTCGTGATTTTGAAAAACCATTGAGGAATTTCACGACGTTCCACTAAAGCACCGGATCGCCAGCCACGTCCATCAACGACTTGTTCATTGGCAAGTACGGTTTGATCAACCGGATCCCAATTGACTTCGGAATTTTTTTTGTAAACAAGACCTTTTTCATACATTTTCAAGAAAAACCATTGTTCCCAATGATAATAGTTAGGCGAGCATGTGGTAAGTTCGCGGCTCCAATCATAAGCAAAACCTAATCGTTTCATTTGATTTCGCATGAAATCAATATTTTTATAAGTCCATTCGGCTGGTGGAATATTATTTTTAATAGCTGCATTTTCTGCAGGCAGGCCGAAAGCATCCCAACCCATAGGTTGCATGACGTTTTTACCTAACATACGCTTATAACGACTGATGACATCACCTATCGTATAAACACGCGCATGTCCCATATGCAGTCTACCGCTAGGATAAGGAAACATGGTTAAACAGTAGAATTTTTCTTGATTGACGGCCTCGACCGCTTTAAAACAATTACGTTCATCCCAAAGTCGCTGTGCAGCTTCTTCAATTTTTTGTGGGTTGTATTGCTCTTCCATATTACTTAGCTCGCTTTTTCTTTGTCTTTCTTTGTGATTTTAAAGAAATAATTAAAAATGTGATCATGGATAATAGTAAGGGATCCATACCGCGTTGTTGCCATAATGTTTTTCCCGACATGGCTTGAACTTTATCTGTCAATACCGCAGTTTTAAAAGGTGGTATTGCTGATTGAATTGTGCCATCAGGCCTAATAATACTGGTAATGCCTGTATTTGAAACGAAGAGAGCCGGTTTTCGAAGCTCAATAGCACGCATTTGTGCCATCGCCATATGTTGTGCGGATGCAATGGAGTGACCAAACCAAGCATCATTACTCACGGTAAGTAATATTCCAACGCGATCAGATTGTGCTCTTACAAGTTCCGGGAAGGCGATCTCATAACAAATAAAAGTTGCGATTTCTAAGCCTTGCGCAAAAAGTGGTTTTGTTTCTTGATTGCTTGGAACCATGCTAGACATGGGAATCTTAAAGTGATCCATGATTTTTGTGAGATAGTTTGCAAATGGCGTATATTCGCCGAAGGGAACAAGTTTTTGTTTGAGATAAAAATTATAGTCATTACCAATTGCAATCACGGCATTAAAATAATTATTTTCGTTGCCATTTTGAATGGGTATGCCTGTGATAAGAGTCGCGTTATTGTCTTTGGCTTCTTTGCTTATATTATCGACAAAATCCATGGCATTTTGTAAGGAAAGCGGTATTGCATTTTCAGGCCAAATAATAAGTTTGCTGCCCCAATTTTCTTGGGTGAGTGTGCGATATAAATTCAATGTCAGTGCGAGATGATCAAAAGACCATTTTAATTCTTGATCAATATTGCCCTGCACCAGACTTACTTGTATGGGCGAACCTTGCGGTTTTGTCCATTGAAGAAAAGATAAGCCACCACCAATAACCCATATTGTGCCTATCAGAAACAAATTAATAGTCATATTTTTATAATTATGTTTGTAAGCTTTGATGATGCTATTGACGAGCAGTCCACTACTAAGTAATACGGCGAAGGAAACTCCATAAACACCTAGGACAGGCGCATAGCCTTTAAGAGGTGAATATATTTGGCTATCTCCCAATAATAGCCAGGGAAATCCTGTAAAAATCCAACTCCGTATCCATTCTAATAAAAGCCAAAGGGCTGAAAAAGCAAAAATTATTTTGCTTTCTTTTGGGTAAGGAAAATAACGGTTTAGTAGATATCCAGCAATGGCTGGAAATAAGGCTAAGAAAGCGATAAATACGCAGGTAATAAAACCTGCTAATAAGACAGAAGCATTTCCATAAGTATGGATACTAATGAAAACCCAATAGACCCCCGTCCCAAAAAATCCTAAGCCAAAAAGCCATCCGCGTAAAAAGGCTTGTTTCGGTGTGACATATAGCCATAAGCCTAATAAAAGAGCTGGAGATAAAATGGCAAGTGGAAAAATAAAAAAAGGCGCGAATGCTAGCGTCAATATGGCTCCTGCAAACAATGCAAGACAATTGCCTGAACATCCTGGCTTTAAAAGGTTCTGTAATTGATCGATTTTCATGTGGTCTATGTTAGTGTAAAAGTGTGCCAAGTGTAACGGATAAGTTATCGTCCCCGCAATGAATTTCCACTCGGTGTCATTCCCGCGCATATTCTGTCATTCCCGCGCAGGCGGGAATGACACCGAGTATAGCTAACCTTCTTTAACGGGAATAGCTGATGAATTTCATATAAATGAAAAATATTCTCTTGAGCTTGATTTTAAGTTTGTGGTAAGTTTACCGACCTAAAAGTTTTTAATAATTTTTTCTGAGGAGCGGGGCATATGAAAGCACGGTTTACTCCCATTGTTTTGGGCTTGTCTTTATTTGGATTGATGATTGGGCCTGTTTTTGCAACTTCGCCATCGACTTCTCCAAATGTTCTTCCAAAATCGAAAAAGATAGTAAGAAAGAATAAGGTAATGCCTTCAAAGCTATCAGGTGATAGTGTAAATACAGAAAACCTATACGAACCTAATATAAAAACTACGACTGCTGTGAATGATGGTTCTGTTGCGGCAGGTAATTCACAAATTGAAGGGCCTACCGATTTGCCTAGTAGAGGTCCTTTGTATTTGCCAGTTGATTTAGATGTTCCAGGGCAGTCATTTGTATCAAGTGGACCCTACATTGGCGTTCCCTTAGAGTTTGCGGGCGGTTATTTAATAGTCAACACTCCTAGTGTCAATGAAGATATTTTGTTGCTCAATCTCGATAAGAATGTGGATCAACGTTTAAAAGCATTAGGTCGTCCCATAGGTAAAGCCTTAGGATCGCATATTCTGTTAAGCGGTCTTGTTGAAGCTCAAGCATTCGGAAAAGGCGGTTCTGGTACGAATGGCGCCAGTGACATTGATTTAACTTCGGTTAACCTTGATGCTTATATCATGGGACCAAGTACGTGGACTTCTGCGTTTTTTGAATTTGCTTACGATAATAATATAGGTACTCAAACGGGTGCATTTACTTCCAATGATCGTGTATTAAATTCACGAGTCTTTTTAACTAAAGGTTTTATTATACTAGGTGACTTTACCCAATCGCCTTTTTATGCAAGCTTGGGTCAAATGTATGTTCCATTTGGTACCTACTCGACCACCATGGTGAGTGCGCCACTAACTAGAAACCTAGCTAGAACTTTAGCAAGACCGCTTGTTGTCGGTTACAAATCACAAGATCCCAATTCATTGTTGCTGACCGCATACATTTTCAGCGGTCCAAGCAAGGTAAATGGATCGAGTCACATCAATAATGGTGGTATTAATGTCAGTTATTCTTTTAAACAAGAAAAATATAATGCGGTAATTGGTGGTGGAGTGATATCTAATATTGCTGACTCACTTGGTATGCAGCTTACGGGCAACAATAATAATAATCCGCCATTATTCGGTGGTTTTGGTGGTCCTATTGAAACCTATGTACCTGGAGGTGCGACGAATATACCTTCCGGTGATGTTTTACAAATTGCGACAGGTAGTGAGGACTTAGTTCATAGGGTTCCTGCTTATGATTTCAACTTGAAATTCGGCTTGGGCGATAATTGGCAGGTGATTGCTGAATACATTTTTGCCTCCACTAATTTCAATAACCAAGATTTGCAGTTTGATGATCACGGTGCAAAACCACAAGCCGCGAATTTTGAAGTGATCTATAACATACCTTGGATTACCTATCCAACATCGATCAGCGGAGGTTATCAATTGTCTGAAGATGCATTAGCGATTGGTTTACCTGCTAAACGTTATTCTATGACAGCGAATACTTCATTCTGGAGAAACACGTTGCAAAGTTTAGAACTTCGTCGAGATATCAATTATGGTAAAAGCGATACCTCTACAGGTTCCGGCGTAAAAGGCCCAACGGGTAATGGCGGCTCTGCAAATGTGATAACACTACAATTCCAATATTACTTCTAACCTGAGAGATAAATTTTATGTTTTTTCGTTTCTTTGAATCAAGTGGAGCTAAAGTAGCATTGACTGTGGGAGCTGCAGGATTGCTGGGTTGTGCTATAAAAAGTGCTCGTGCTCGTATTCCTAATAAAGCAGAAATAAAAAATATAAACCCCACTATCGTGCCAGACCAGCATATTTGTGCTCATTATTTGCCCAATTCAGTCTATATTGGAAAAAACACTTTACATATAATTTGACCAATGTGATAATAACAGCCTCAAATCTACGCAACTTAACTTAATGATAGAGGAATTTTATATGTATAAAACGATTATGCAAAAACTAACTAACGTAGCTCGAGTCGCTACTGATGCTGCGGCTTTTCCAGTTATTGGAACATGTCTAGGTGCTAAGGTGGGTTCAGTGGCTACGGAAGCTATGCCTAAAGTCGTTCGTGTGGCAGGAGCGGTAACAGGAGCAGGTGCTGGTGCATTTGTTGGAGCAGGTACAGGTGTAGGTTATGCTGCTAGTCAATTTCCTAAAGCTACTTTATTTGCGGTAGCTGCTACTACAGCTGGTTACTGTGCATCCCAAGAAAAAGCTACAACTCATAAAAAATCTATCTAAATTAGCTAAGGTGGGTAAAGCATAGCTCGCCCACCTTACAATATCCTCAACTTCTCCAAATATTCTCTTTCATCCGGCATTTTTCCCGTCATTTGTGCATGCCATAAAACAGAAGCCAAGCACTCCATCATCTGATGTTCCACAAGATGTGTATCCTGCAGCTTTACACAGAATTTAGCATAAACAGCTTTTATTCCGGGCGGTCTATCCGTTGCAATTTGTTCTTGCACAGCTAAATGCAAGCTCATATGAACAAATGGATTTTGATCTTGAAAGTCTTGTGTAAGATTTTCCTGGCGGTTAAAAAGGGCGTGGTATTCCGGATGTTGCATCATGATTGTCATAATTTGCGCTTCTAGAGGTTCAAGAAGTGCTCTGTTTTGATGTTTTTTCCAAGCATCAAAAAATACTTGGCGCATATGATCGCGTTCTGAGACTGGCATAGTGAGGACTCGTTTACGTTATGGTTTTGTCAGGAAACTCACATAAATCACGAATAATACATTCGGGGCATTTAGGCTTACGTGCGACACAAACATAGCGTCCGTGTAAAATAAGCCAATGGTGCGCATCATGTAAAAATTCTTTAGGAATTTTTTTGACCAATTGCTTTTCGATTTCCAGGGGAGTATTGCCTTTTGCTAAACCTATACGTTGGGCCACGCGAAAAATATGCGTATCAACCGCGATGACCGGTTCTCCGAAATAGGTATTGAGAATCACATTGGCTGTTTTTCGTCCTACACCCGGTAATTCCTCTAGGGCCTCTCTGTCATGAGGCACCTGACTATGATGCTTGGTGATGAGTATATTACACATTTTGATAATATTGGCCGATTTAGTTTTGTACAATCCAATGGATTTCACATATGACTTAAGCTTTTCTTCGCCTAATTCAAGTATTTTTTCAGGCATATTTGCGATAGGAAATAAGACTTTGGTCGCTTTATTGACAGAAGTATCCGTTGCTTGAGCAGAAAGCATCACTGCTACTAAAAGTTCAAAAGGGCTATGATAAACCAGTTCAGTCGTAGGTGTGGGGTTAGCTTTTTTGAAGCGTGCAAAGATTTCATGGATTTTTTTTGCGTTCATAGGTGTAAAAAAATAGTAGAAGTTGTGCGATTGTATAATATAATGCTTTACTAAACCAGTCAGAGGCAAAAAAAGATGCATCAGCGACCTTATATTAGCATAGTCATTCCTGTCTATAACGAAGAAAAAAATCTTGAAGAATTATTCAGGCGACTCACCACCACCTTAGATGCTTTAGCCAAGCCTTATGAAATTATCTTGACTAATGATGGCAGCAAAGATCAATCAAGTAAAATATTGCAGCAATTGCATGATCGTCGACCTGAACAAATTCGTGTTATTGAGTTTAATGGTAATTTCGGCCAACATATGGCGATTATGGCAGGGTTCGAACGTGTTCGTGGTGATATTGTAATAACTATGGATGCCGATTTGCAAAATCCACCTGAAGAGATTCCAAAATTAGTGGCAGCTATGGAAAAAGGTCATGATGTCGTTAATACCCACAGACAAAATCGTCAAGACAGCGCATGGCGACGTTTTGTTTCAAAAATGCACAATAAACTACGTGCATGGATGATGCCTAAATTAAAAATGGAAGATGAAGGTTGTATGCTACGCGCCTATAGTCGTTCTATTGTAGATTTAATGGTTGCAACCGGTGAAGCTACCACTTTTATTCCGGCGCTTGCGTTAAATTATGCTTATAATCCCACCGAAATCGGTGTTGCGCATGAGTCAAGATTTGCTGGCGAATCCAATTATAGTTTTTATGGATTGATTCGTTATAATTTTGATTTGGTAACTGGATTTTCCTTATTTCCCTTGCAAGTTTTTACCATGCTTGGTCTTTCAATTTCAGGTTTAAGTTTTATATTTGTCGTTTTCTTAATGCTGCGTCGACTTATTGTGGGTCCTGAGGTTGAAGGTGTTTTCACGTTGTTTGCTGTGATATTTTTCTTATTAGGCATCGTACTATTAGGTTTAGGTGTAGTCGGTGAATATGTTGGACGTATTTATCAAGAAGTCAGAAGACGCCCTCGGTTTGTGATTCGAAAAGTATTAGAAAGAGAGTTGATTCTCGATCAATACACGCAACAAAAAGCTGAAATTAATTAAATTACCGAGCCGCGACAGTAAGGGAGTGTTCACGGCTCTAGGTGGGTTAGACTCACTCAGAGCCGTGAACACTCCCTTACGGTCGCGGCTCGGTTATATTTTATTGCGCATTCATATCTGGCAACTGTGAGCTTGGAGTTGCGCCTGGCACAGTGGCTTTAGGTGGAACAGTTTGTAGTACTGGGGTTGCAGGTGGAGAAGGTTGTGCATTTGTTGCGGGTTGCGCAGGTTTTGCTGGCGGTGCTGCAGGTGTGGGTGGGGCAGGTGTTGCTGCAGGTGCAGGCATTGCTGGGGGTGGTGTAGGTGCAGAAGGTGCTGGCGGTGCAGTTTCTGCTGGAATACCTGGCATAGAAGGTGTTGGTGTGGGTGCATACATGCTCTTAGGTGCTGCAAGCGCTTTAGGCATAGCATCTTTAGGTGGCGTGATACTTGAGGTATCCAAAGGTCCGCTAGCTGCGGGAGGCGTATTGTCATCCATGGCAGCAGTATCCGCCGAAAATGCGGGTGTCACTACAGCATAAATAAGCATAGCAATGATAGGTAGCAAGATTTTTTTCATAAAAACTCCTTTTTTGACTAAATGATTTAATCACGCTCAAACACGTATAGTAAATCTGCGCCATTATCAACAGTACTCGTTTCCGATTGTAAGGCCCAATGATTGTCTATTTGATAACGTAAGTTTAAAACAGATATAGGATCAAATAAACCAATACTATAATGAAGCGATAATTTTTTTGTAATTTGCTTACCTATGACGAATGAAGTGGTAGATTCAACGGATTTCGAATCAGGATTAAAGTTTTGCACGGATTCAATATTCAATTCGCTTAAACCCAATGTTTCTTGTAATTTCTCCGTGAAATGATTAATTTTTGTGCCGTTAGGATTGAGTGTGCTTAATGCGCTTAAAATAGCCGTTCCTTGACTGTATGATGCTTTGGATTGCGGTTGATTGAGGACAATATACGATAAAATGTCCGCTTGGCTTAAGTCTGAAGGATCAGAAAATAATGAGATTATCGGCTTATCTGCCGTACCATTGACACGGATGCCGACTTGAATAGTTTCTGTTCCAGCATATAAAGGTATTCTAGTTCCAAATTCATCAGAGTTATTCGTGATAACGCGTCTTACTTTTTTGACGGCTTCAATCTCTAAACCAGGATTGGTTATAGTGTTACCTGCATAAATTAAACGTCCACCTTCAAGGCCAAGTTTTTGGCCATATGCCATATATCTTCCTTGTAATGCGTAAAATTCACCGCGTGCAATGACTGGGCTATCGACATCTTTTGTGATGTGAATATTACCCCCTAGTGAAGCTTGTAAATTATTATAATAAACATTAATTTTATCTCCTAATATAAGATCAATGGCTAAGATAATATTTAAAGGAGAAGTATGCTTAACTTTTTTCTGTTGGACGAATACCACTTCTTCAGGAAGCGTTGTTGTTCCACTAAAATTCTTTGGTTTAATTTCTGCATAAGGTACCTGTACTTTTCCTTGCAGTTGTAACATAGGATAGTTTAATAGTATGGTAATATCGGGAGAAATAAGGATTTTATATTCAGATAATTGAACCGCAGATAAACGATCACCTTTGAGTGATAGAGTAACCGGATAATCATCTTGATCAAGTTTAATATTACCGTCAAAGCGCGCTGTTCCTGCTCCTGACTGAAGTCTTCCTTGTAAATTTATAGTTTTATGATCCGTAAAACTTCCTTTAACATAAATCGCTTCAGGATGTATACCTAAGCTTGGAATACTAAAACTTAAATTATCCAGTGCAAATTCACCTGAAAAAACAGGATGATAAAGTTCTCCATGAATATCAAGATTTGCAGATACTTTACCGTGTGGATTTTTTACATAAGATGCTAAAACAGGATTGATATCTATAGGTTTAAGAGTGATATGAGCATCGATTTTTTGATTTGGATTCGATATCCCAATATAATTAGGTAATGAAATTGTTGCAGAAAGCAAAGCCATTTTTTCGATTTGCAATTGTATCATTGCATTAAGCGCAAGTTGTTGTCTAACGAATTTGCCAGTGGCATTTATCGATAATTTTTTATAAATATGATCATGGAGTTTAGCATCAAAAAGAGTAAGTGCAATGGAAGAGTTGGAGTTTAATTTTTTTAATGATATATTAGCTTCGCCTTTTAATCGCGAAATAGATTGATTATTAAAAGCTATATTTTTCGCGCTAAAATTTGTATGTAATATAGGTTCGGATAAGCTACCTGATATAGTTCCTTCGCTGCTTATATATCCATCCCACTTTGGAAGCCATTTTTTTATATCAAGTGCATGTAATTTCCAACGAAGATCCCAGTGATCTGAAAGATCTCCATTGAGCTCGATAGTGGATGTCGATTGTTCTATATAAAGTTTTTTAATGGCAATATGATGCAGTATGATACGTTGCCATAGACGTATCCACGAAAGTGTGTCATTCCCGCGAAGGCGGGAATCTATTATTAAT
>Ga0207073_1109_pt1 | contig 16246 bp, 15 predicted proteins | sample Alteio_BWMinHeat_65_FD_153575 | JGI IMG/M metagenome (GOLD analysis project Ga0207073, IMG submission 153575) | Enriched cells from forest soil in Barre Woods Harvard Forest LTER site, Petersham, Massachusetts, United States -... | ecosystem: Environmental > Terrestrial > Soil > Temperate forest >...
TTGTCCAGCCCCTGATCCCACAAAATGGCAAGCTCTTGAGTCTTAAGAAGTGGGTCCTGTTCGATCCAGGTTTTGAGTTGTACGATCAAAGGGTAGAGAAGATCGGGGTACTCTTCTTTAAAAATCTCCAAAGATTGGGAAGCCTCTTGGAGATCTCTTTTTTTGAGCAGGTAGTTTGCAAGTGGTGAAACTGCTGGCTGATCCATCTGCACGAGAAGCCAGACTTCTAGCAGCACGTCATCTAGTCTCACCTTTTTGGGAAAGAGCCTTTGCAGTTCCTCTAACGCAGCTACAGCCTCTTGGTATTTTTTTTGCTGTGCCAAGAGGAGGGCCTGTTGTTGCACATCGCCGGCATCGGCAAGCGCTGTTTTGCAGAGCGGGGTCAGAACCTCCAGCCGCTTTTTAGATTCATTTGTATTGAGATACCAGGTGGAGAGCTCTTGGAGCAGATCGGGGGTGACATGGATTTTTTGTAGTTCACGTAAGGCTTGAAAGTAGTTGTCGTATTGTTGGTTTGCGAGGTAGAGGTCTGCGAGCTGTCTTAATAAAAAGATATTTTCTGGATAAATTGTGGCAAGTTCACGGGTCATCTCAATGGCCTCATCAATTTCGCCAAGCTGCATATCGATGCGTAGGAGTGGAACGAGGATTTTTGGGGAGTGGTTCCCTCTTTGGTATTCCCCCTTGTAGTAAGCAGCAGCTTTGAGGTAAAGCCCTCCCTTAAGCTCTAGTTGCGCCACTTTTTCTGGAACTGGCCTAAGTTTATAGGCGATAAAGAGCCCTACAAACGAGATAAAGAAGATCCAGAAGTAGAACTGCTTCACTCGACCCTCATAGTTACTTCCTGGTTACTTGGCAAATCCATCAAAAACTCTTTAATTGCACCGCCGATTTTCCAACGCATCTGCAGCTTGCCAAAGCCTTGCGCGGTAAAGGTGACACTGGCTCCTTCCCTTTTTACATTCCATATTTCCCAACTACTGTCGATAAGGTAAGGCAGATCTCTCACCTCTGCCCCTAAGGCGAGAAGCGGAGTTTTTTCTGCTTTGTCTAGGTAAACGTAGAGAGACCCTTCATGTCTTGTCCACCCAATAACTCCGATAGACTCTGCAAGGTCAATGTCCGCCTTCTCTGCATGGTCAAAACGGATTGTCTGGAGCCCCCCGCGCTCATGGATCTTCCAACACATTGGCCCTATCATCTCTATTTGAGTCGAATAAAAGCCTTCGACAATTGTACAAAAACGACTCGTCTTAATGGGGATGTAATTTTGGGTTCGGATGTAGTCGATATTCTGAATAATGGCGTTGATGCTCGCCAGGTACTCTCCGGAGTAGCTATGGTAGTAGAGCTGGATTGGCTTCAGGCGCCTTGGGCTCTCTGTATTCTGTAGGGTCGCAGGGAGATACTTGTAGCCGTAAAATCTGTCAGACCAGCCATTTGTGTAACTGTTTTCGGCAGAGCACGAGGCGTAGGGTTGAATCCAGCCGCCGGGCTTTCTTCCGAGGGGAAAGACGAAGAGGTGAGACGGATATTCAGGATCGAATCTAACAAAACCACCGCCGAGCTGTTTGATAGCCGCTTGGTAACAGAGAGCAAGAGGCGTCTCCCAGGGGCGTCCATCGCCTGGCCAGAGCAGGAGGTTGACTTGATTGTTTGGGGGAGTGAACTGATTGAGGTAGTGTACAGCACCTCCAATCTCAAGAGGCAGATCAAATGGTTTTTTTGCGTAGGCGCGTGGAATAACAAATCCCCACTCGAGAGGAGACTCGGCGTATCCTTTGATTTTTGTTTTCGCTCGGAACCAGCTCAAATAGCTGTTTTGCCAGGACCCATCTGGATAGAGACCGAGATAATTAATCTCTTTTTTGGGGTCTCCCCCTTTGAAAAATTCCCAGTCAAAGGGGTGGCTGTAGGTGTGGGAGGTAGCCTCCACTTGAGGAAGTGCATTGTAGGCGCGTGCAATCTCTTGACTTTTTTTGCGTGCGACCCAAGTCGGATCCACTGTTGCCGCAATAATACCAACAGCTGTGGGGATGTCGGGGTATGGCTGGATAATTTTTTCAAGGATCAACTCAGAGCAGTACTTGTTTTGGTCTCGGTACTCCTCGATGGCAGTGCCTCCATTCCAATTATCTCCGTGGCAGGTGGCATAGAAGATTCTTCTTCCGGCAAGAGTCGTTGTGTCGGGGATGGGGACGCTTTTTTGTATAAAAATCTTCTCAAAAAAGCGGAAAGGATCCAGATACCAGCCAAGAACCCTGGGATTTGTCATGTAGAGCATAGGATCGTAGTTATTGGCATAGTATTGTGAAACATAGCCGCCATGAGGAGTTGTGATGATTAGGTCAGCATGGCTTTCGATCTTCCCCTCCACAGCAAGAGAGAGGTGTGAGACAGCGTCTGGATCAGAGAGTTTGGTCACATAAAATCCAGGCAGTGGATCTGGATAGTTGCGCTCAAAAGGGGTGAGAGAGTCGTGAAAGGCAATGGTATAGTCAAATGGGTAATTGATAAAGCGCTGGGTATTGATAAAGCCAATTCTCTCATACAACCTATTTTGCACATCCTCCGGTGTATAGAGTCCCTCTAGATCGGCGAGGAATCCTGGGTTACTCATGAGCACCACTTTTTTCCCAAGCTCTATTGCCGCCACGGCCCAATCGATAAATGTTTCGGGCTTCTGCATTTTTGTCTCTTCTTGGAAACAGATGAGGATGCCGCATAGGTCGTTGTATTGCGCAAGATTGGGGAGAGAGTCGTGAATGTCCACGTAGATCAGATCAAAGCCGAGATGGTTAAGCGGCATTTCAAGGAATTTATGAGCGAGGGAGTTTTCCAGCTGTAGATCGACCTTGCTGTCCCAAAATGCAAGGATGTGGCGCGGGAGGATGTTTGTTTTTGCCTTAGGTGGCGCTACAATCTGGTTGAGTAGAATATCACTTACATAGGGGCGCATTCCGACGGCGATCTCTTTTTTATAAATTTTCTCGATCATTTTCTGATCTTTAAGGTTCCAGTAGTCAAGAGAGAAAAAAAGAAGTTCGGGAAACTTTTTCCTTGCAGCGTCGATCTCTTTTAGCTGCCATTCAAACTCGTCATTTGGGCGTATGAAGTAGCGCTTCTCTTTAAAATCGTAGGAGGTGTAGAGTGTTTCGGCAAGCTCATAATCGATCAAGTGACCCACTTTGGGCAGAATCTTGTAGGCGCGGTTAAGCATGATCGAGATTTTGGGAAACTTTTCGCGGATTTTTTTGATCAGATGCTCTGCTGCCTCCTCCATTCCAAGGTTTAGCGCCACATCCAGCTGATCGAGGAAAATTCCTGTAAATCCTTGATCGAGTATGTGAGGAATAACGGTTCCTAGAAGAAGCTCTTCCCAAGCCTCTTTGCGTATATCCACAGCAAAGCTGCCAGGAAAGTTCTGATTCTCCCCCAAAAGCAGCCCTTTGTTTTTCGCCTCTAGAAACCACGAGTCTTCAAGAGATACTTCTCCTGCATTGACATAGCCGAGAAGTCCCTTTCCTTGATTTAAAAGAGGGCCAAGTGCTGGGTGAAAAGCGGGCTGTAGGATAATCGGATCGTAGGGGGTAAAAGCGCTAAGTGGAGCTTCATTGTTATAGTAGACAAGCCACGGATGTGGAGCCTGTGCCATGAGAAGTAAAGGAAGGAAGAGGAGTATTAAACGCATTTTTTCCTTGTAACAGAAAAATAATTTTTATATGGAACTAAATAGGAGAAATAAGTAATAAAGACTGTTATGAAGGGAGAAACTTTAATCAAAAGCGAGTCAAAAAAAAAGCTAATCATCATCGATGATGATGAGGATCTTCTCAAGCTTTTAACTTATGAATTCCACTCGATTGGTTTTGATGTCATCTCTTTTACAACAGGGGCAGCAGGCCTTGCTTTTCTGCTTGATGAGAAGAATTTAAAAGACATGCTCCTACTCATTTTGGACCGCGTCCTGCCCGATATGGATGGTCTAGATATTTTGCATCAATTTGAAAAGAAATTTCCACACAAAATTCCCGTTCTTTTTCTCTCTATCCTCTCCTCAGAAGACGAAGTTATTAAAGGTTTGCAAGGTGGGGCTATCGATTACATCACAAAGCCATTTAGTATTTTTGCTCTCATGCAAAAAAACCATGAACCTCTTGGGACGATGAGAGCTCTTGTCACAGGTGGTGCGGGATTTATCGGGAGCCACCTCTGTGACCTCCTCATCGCAAGAGGTTTTGAGGTTCTAGTTCTTGATAATTTGTGTAGTGGAACGCGTCTGAACTTGATAGATTCACCACTTGTGCAGTTTGTTCAGGCCGATGTGCGTCAGCCTGAACAAATAAATCAGCTTTTTGAGGGTATTGACTCTGTCTTTCACTTGGCGGGCCTTGTGAATGTCCCCCTCTCCCTCAAAGCCCCATGTCCCTACTTTGAAACAAATTTTGTGGGGACCTTTAACGTCTTAGAAGCTTGTAGAAAAGCTGGGGTTAAACGCTTTCTTTATGCAGCCTCTTGCTCCTGTTACGGATCAGAAGATCCGTTACCCACCACAGAGAGTGATCCAATTGAACTTGACTCGCCTTACGCTGTGACGAAATATTTCGCAGAGCAGCTTGTTCTTAACTGGACGCGTCTTTATGGACTTCCAGCTCTCTGCTTGCGACTCTTTAATGTCTTTGGTCCCAGGGCCTCTCTTCATGGAGGCTATGGTGGAGTGATTGGCGTTTTGATTGATGAAAAACGTCGCAACGAGCCTCTTACAATCGTAGGGGACGGGAAGCAGACGCGCGATTTTGTCTATGTAACAGATGTCGCTGAAGCTTTTTATCGTGCAGCACTTTCACCTCTCTCTGGCGAGAGTTTCAATGTGGGTACAGGTAGGGCTCACAGCATTGAGGAGATTGTGCAGCTTTTGCACGCCTCCCGTATCGAGTATCTTCCCTCTCGGCCAGGTGAGGCAAAAAATTCTTGTGCTGACATCCGTAAAATTAAAGATATGCTCGGCTGGGCTCCGAAAGTCTCTTTAGAGGAGGGGATCCGTGCTCTGCTTTAGCCCAAAAACTCTTTGTGGAACTGATCAAAAAGAGAGCTGAGTCTTTTTTGCCACTCCAGATCTTGGATACAGTCTGGAAAATTGCGGATCAGTTTGTCGAGTTGTCTCTGCCAATCTAGGCATAACTCTGAGACGCGTGAGTAACCGTACATGGCCGCACTTCCACCAATTTTGTGTACGATGAAACGGAGCTTTTCTAGATGCTCTACTGTCACCTCTTGTTGTAGTGCCAATGTTGCAACTTGGAGGCTTTTTAATTTTTCGGGGATTGAAGCGCGGTATTCGATCAGAAGTTCTTTCCATACCTCTTCCGGTAGCCCGTTTCTCTTTGGCTTTAACATGGCGCACCCTGGGTTTGATAAAAAGAGAGAATCTCTTTATAGATCTGATGGTTCTCGATTTTTTCTGGAAACAGGGGGGCGTTGCAGAGGAGATCCCCTTCAGGGATGTGTTTACCTGTTCTTGTGACAATTGCTTTAAACAGATCAAAAAAGCGGAAACTTTTTCCACCCACTTGGAAAGTTGCTTCTGATCCTACTGGGTCCGTAAAGATCAGCTTGTAGAAGAGTTTTTCTTTTTCCTGCTCATACGACTCAACGCAAAAGAGCTTCTCTCCTTCAATATGCGCTCCTTCGAGGAGTTCCTTGGCCAGATCTGCAAGAGTTGCATTGGGGAAGAAGAGATGCGCATCGTGAGTCATGTGCGACTCAACGAGAACATCGTCCACGCCAATTGCCCGTAAAAAATTGCGTTGATCGGTCTGGCGATATAAGACCCACGGCTTTTCGTTATGCGTATTTTTTTGAGAGAGGGCATTTGTCACGATAAAGAGCTCATCTTCCTGTAGAGAAGCAAAGATTTTTCCTAGGATCTGATTCAGGGTGCGAAAGCCGTAGGCAAGAGGAGTCCCATCGGAGAGCTCACTTTCTTTCCAGTGGTGGTGTTGTAAGTGGGCAATGCTATTGAGAAAGAGAATGGAGAAGTCGGGATTATACCGCTCTTTGTACTTGAGAAAAAGAGAGGTGGAGAGGGTGTCAAGTGTCGAGATAAAGACGAAGTGTTTGCCCCCAAAGCGGACAGCGTCTTTGAGAAGGCGCGGCAGCTGTTTTGCGAGTACTCCTCCCAATCCATTTGTGACAAAGAGGGTTAGGAGCCTCCGGAGCTGTTTGAGAATCGAGCCTGTTTTTTGGTTTGTGTAGTTTTTGGAGATAAGGCGTAAAGGATTTAGAAGTCTATTGAGCTCCTCGGGGAAGGCTTTCTCAGACGCTGTCCACGGGTCGGGAACAAAAAAAAGAGACTTTTCAGATCCAGCCAGGCTTGCATTCATCGCCCCCCAGATCCCGCTTGTCATCCCTTGCGCGGAGAGGCTCTCCCAGATCTGTTTTGTGTGAAGGTCTGGAACATCTCCTAGATGTTTGATCCCGTGCTCTTTCGAGGGGATACCGGTGTGGACAGAGACCCACTGGACCCACGGCTCTAAAAAATCGCTCTCATACAGATCTTCTGTATGGGTTTTGGTTTTGTGAAACAAGAGCAGGCGCCGAATATTTTTTAAATGAAGTTTTTCTGCCGCTTCTTGTAGTAGATCGATGTTAAATTCATTCAATTCAAGTAGAAAAAGTTTCATAATGTCTTATATCTCCAGTAGTGCCAGAGCACCTTTAAGATACGGGTCGAGTCGCGAAATTTATGGAAGTTAGAGGCTCGATTGTTGTTGAGGTAGACAGTTGAGATGGGCAATTCAACAATTTTCTGGTTTGTGACAAGAGCTAGAAGCAAGCAACGAAATTCCATCTCATACCTCCCCCCGCGCACCTTCTTTACAATTTGTTCCACAAGGGGCCTGTTAAAGACGCGGTAGCCAGATTGCGTATCGATGGGGGCATTTTTATAGAGGAGCTGGAGAAGAGAAGAGATGATCGTATTCGCGAATTTACTGCGCAGAGGCATGAGATTAAATTGGCGTGTGCCGATGACAAGAGATGCTCCCTCATCGATTTGTGCAGCCATTGGGGGGATGTCAGAGGGGGCGTGTTGTCCATCTGAATCGATGGTAATGAAGATTGTGGAAGAGGTGTGTTCAAGAGCCCGATTCATCCCATCTAAAAGCACAAACCCCTTGCCGCGATTTGTCTCATACAACATCAATTCGATCTTGTGGGGATGTTTCTTGGCAGCTTTTTCCAAGATTTCCCGCGTTCCATCCGAGGAGCCATCATCGATGAGAATCAGATGTTTTGTGTAAAGAAGAGTCGCTTCAATGACAGCCTCACAGAACAGCGCTGCATTGTAGCAGGGCATAATGACGCAGATTTTCTGGTTCAATCTGCCTCTTTTTTGTTTTCGGGGATCGGGAGATGTTTGCGTACGACTGTTGTAAACTGCTCTATTGAGAACGGTTTTTCTAGACAGTCGGTAAACCCGAGAGATAGTAGCTCTTCTTTTTTTCCGTATACTGCGTGTGCAGTTTCTGCGATGATTGGAAGATTGGCATAGGAAGGCTGTGTGCGTAACTGCTGCAACACTTCAATACCACTCATATCTGGAAGACCGATGTCAAGGAGGATGAGATCAGGTCTTTTATCGCGGCAATAAGAGAGACACTCTTGACCTGTAGTGACAAGGTCGTTGCTGATTCCACAATGGTTCAAAAATTTGATCGTGAGGATGCTATGGCTGGGAACATCCTCGACAAGCAGAACTTGTTTTTTAGCTTCCATGTTCTTTTCCCGGGTGAGTAAGGTTCGTCTGTTGCAGTGGCAGCTGTACTGTAAAGCAGCTCCCTTCTCCTTTTTTACTCGTCACTGTGATGGTTCCTCCATGAGCCTCGACGAGCTTTTTAGAGATGGCAAGACCAATTCCGAAGCTATTCTCTTCCCCATTTCTTTTGAGAGAAACAAGGGCAAAAGGAATGAAAAGTTTAGAGAGATCCTGTTCATTCAAGCCGATTCCCGTATCTGTGATTGACAAGGTGAGCTGCTTTTCGTCGCAAGAGAAGGTGACGACGATCTTTCCAGATTCTGTAAACCTAATTGCATTGCCCAGGAGATTAAGACAGATCTCCCGTAAACTCTCGGGATTGCCTGTTATGGTACAGGGGCTCTTTTGGATGCTTTTTTCTAACTTTAATTCTTTTTTTTCTGCCAAAGGAAGGACGATCTGTAGACAGTTTTCTAAAATTTCGATGAAGTTGCATGGCTCCATCACGATTTTTTTTGGGTTCGCTGAGATTTTAGAGAGTTCGAGGACGCCATTGACCAAGCCTAAGAGGTGGCGGCCGGCATGATCGATCCTCTGGAGCGACTTCAGCTGTTCTGGGTTGACCGGGCCATCTAGGCCATTGAGAAGGCATTCAGTAAAGCCCATAATTGCGTGTAGGGGAGTGCGCAGTTCGTGAGACATGACTGTGATAAACTCATTTTTAGCTGTATTAAGTGCCTCCATGCGGACATTTTCTATACGGAGATCTTCTAGAGTTTTTTTGTCTGTGACATCGCGGATAGTGCCGGTGAAGAAGCGCTTGTTTTTTATGAAGTGTTCGGTGACGGCAAGATCGATGCGAATTGTAGAGCCATTTTTTTTCTGCCCTACGACTTCTCTTCCGATCCCGATAATCTTTTTTTCCCCAGTTGTGAGATAGTTCTTGAGGTAGCTGTCGTGTTGACTGCGAAAGGGTTCGGGCTGGAGGATCTTCACATTGTGACCGAGGAGCTCTTCCTGCGTGTACCCGAACATTTTTTCTGTAGTCTGATTGGCAAATAAGATAGTCCCGTGCTCATCGATAATAATAATCGAGTCGAAAATAGTGTTGAATATGGGAAAGAGATCCTTATAACTGTCTAAGTTCCCTATTTGGTCGGGGAAGAAGATTGCCTTAACTCTGTTCCAGAGAGAGGGTATTGAGGGATGTGAGATTTTTCGAAATGGGCAGCTCATACGATTTTGATAATCTATTCTTTTTTTTTAAACAATTTTTTTTTACATTGAAGAGATGGAGACGAAACGCACAATTTTAGTCGTCGATGACGATATGGACACCTTGCATCTGCTGGATAAGGTGCTCTCCCATTATGGTTACGTGATTCTACCTGCTTCGAATGGTAGAGAAGGACTTCTGCTTGGTGAGAAGTGCGATGCTGCGTTTATAGATTTTTCCCTTCCAGATATGGATGGACAAGAGGTGGCCCGCGAGCTGCGTCAAAAAAGAGGGGCAGCATTTCCACTCTTTGCCATGACGGCAAATTCCTTCAGTGTGATTCAAGAGAAATTTCCAGATGCCGTGACGCTCTTTACAGCTTTTTTTATCAAGCCATTCCACTATGAAGAGCTAATCGCTCTTTTGCAAAAAAAACTAGCCTGATCTTTTGAACCTATCCCTTAATGAGCACAAGCTGCTTTTTGAGTCTTTCCCCGCAGATTTTGGAGCAATGAAGCAGAGCTACTTACTCAAGTATGTTCTGCTTCATTGCTTCAAAATCTGCGGAAAAATCCTTTAAAAATCAGCTATACACAAACAACCTGAAGAATCGGAATTTTGGCAAGAAGGCGCCGCGAGTTTTAGATTCGGAGCGAGCGACCATTGCCGAGAGGCAAGGCGCGAGTGAGAATCTAAAATTCGCGGCAAAGCCGACGCCGCCAAAAACCGATTCTTCAGGTTGTTTGTGTATATGTGCTCATTAAGGGATAGGTTCTGAGGAACAGTGCCTATACACTCACAAGCCCAATTTTTCTTGATCAAAATGATTCGTTGGGGTAACTTTTCATCAATTAATAGAAGCTCTTGTGATCTACATGGGACTTCTAAGTTCAATTTTTATCTGGAGGTGATCCTTGTCTTTTTCTTATGAAGCATCGACGTTATCTCCCCGTAAATCCTCTCCTTTTATACTCAAGCAGCGTACTTTGCGACGAGCTGTCACTCTTTCTGGAGTTGGACTCTTCACGGGGGAAAAAGTCTCGATTAGGCTCTCTCCTGCGGAAGAAGGTGTAGGGGTTGTCTTTAAAAGGAAAGATTTGCCAGGGCGTCCGCTTCTTCCGGCTAAATTAGAGTATGTTAAGGGGACTCCACGTTGTACAATTATTGGAAATGATGGCGTTTTTGTGCAGACAGTAGAGCATCTGCTTTCTGCGATTAAAGCATACGGCATCGACAATGTCTTAATTGAAATTGATGGGCCAGAGGTTCCTATTTTTGATGGAAGTTCAGCTGCATTTGTTGAAGCAATTGCAAATAGTGGTGTTTCTGAGCAGGGAGAAGAGAAGGTGTTAAAGAGGCTTTCTGCTCCAGTTTACTGGTCGCAGGGAGATATTCATCTTGTAGCCCTTCCTTCTGATGAGTATCGAATTTGTTACTCACTTAATTATCCAAAATCGACAATTTTGCGTTCTCAATATTATTCTGTCGTTGTTAATGAGCAGAGTTTTAAGACGGAAATTGCAGAGAGCCGTACATTTTGTTTTTATGAGGAGATTGCTCCTTTATTAGAAAAGGGCCTTATTAAGGGCGGTGGTTTGGAAAATGCGGTAATTATTAAAGAAGATCGTGTTATTAATCCAGAGGGAGTTCGTTATCCGGACGAGATGGTTCGACACAAGATCTTAGATTTAATTGGAGATCTCTCTTTAATTGAGCCGTTTGTCGCCCATATTATTGCAATCCGCTCAGGGCATACTTCGAATGTTGCTTTTGCTAAAGTTCTACTTAACAATCTTGAAATGGGGGCATAAGTTATGGAAGCAGACGTTGAGTCTTTAAATACAACCGTTCTTAATATCAAAGATATTACGAAAATTCTGCCTCATCGCTTCCCTTTTCTTTTAGTCGATCGAGTTGTTTATTTAAATTTAGAAGAGAATCGTATTATTGCGCAAAAAAATGTAACGGCAAATGAGCAGTTTTTTCAGGGCCATTTTCCTGGGGCGCCGATTATGCCGGGTGTGTTGATCCTTGAGGCGCTAGCTCAAGCGGGTGGAATTTTGATCCATCAGAAGGGGTATAATCAAAAAATTGCTCTTTTAATGACTGTGAATAATGCTAAGTTCCGCAAGCCTGTCTTGCCCGGAGATCTACTTCATTTACATGCTGTTGCGGTGCAGCTAAGTGTAAAGGGGGGGAAGGCTCAGACGAAGGCAATGGTTAATGGCCAGGTGGTTGTTGAGGCTGAGATTGCATTTGCGTTGATGGATAAGGAACAAATTTAATGGGGTCTTTGATGATGCGCAAAGGAGAGGAGAGGGACGGATTTATCCATCCTCAGGCAATTGTTGAAAATGGGGCGAAAATTGGCAAGGGCGTAATCATTGAGGCGTATGCAGTCATTAAGGGGACTGTCACTTTAGAAGACAATGTAGAGGTGAAGTCTCATGCTTATATCGATGGCTATACAACAATTGGCGAGGGGACGGTTATTTGGCCTTTTGCAAGTATTGGTACTAAGACGCAAGATTTGAAGTATCGCGGCGAAAAGACATTTGTCGTTGTTGGAAAAAATTGTGAAATTCGCGAATTTGTTACAATTAATTCTTCATGCATTGAAAATTCTACTGTGCGTGTGGGGGATAATTGTCTTATTATGGCCTATTGTCATGTCGCTCACAATTGTACGGTTGGCAACAATGTTATTATGTCCAATGGAGCAATGCTTGCCGGGCATGTTGTTTTGGAAGATTTTGTGATTATTGGAGGTATGACGCCTGTGCATCAATTCTCACGCATTGGTGCTTATGCAATGGTTGGGGGCTTGAGTCGTGTGACTCTTGATGTCCCTCCCTATACGATTGGCGGGGGGTCTCCTTATCGATTAGGTGGTCTTAACCTCGTTGGTTTGAAGCGAAATAACTTTTCTTTTGAAGTGCGCTCTTTATTGTCTAAAGCGTTTAAAATTACGTATCGTTCTGGGCTCTCTGTTGCTGATGCGTTAAAGCGCATCTCTGAAGAGCTCCCTTTGATTCCAGAGGTGCAGCACTGGCTTGATTTTTGCAGCCGTTCTCAGCGTGGGTTAATAGGCTTTGAGGGGGTTGCTCGAGAGTCTCTGGTTAAGAATGAGGAGTTGGTTGAAGAGGAAGTGTGAAGTATCTTTTTTTTGGCACCTCCCGTTTTGCGGCTACAATATTAGAGTATCTTGTCTCTAAAGAGATGGTTCCTGTAGCTGTTGTTACGCGGCCAGATCGTCCGCAAGGTCGTTCTTTACTTCTTTCGGCGCCTCCTGTTAAGAAAATGTTTCAATCATTACAGCTTGCTATTCCTCTATACCAGCCAGAAAAAGCTTCTTCACCTGAGATGGTTGAGGAGTTTACGCGGCTCGGTGTCGATCTTTTTGTTGTTGTGGCGTATGGAGAGATTTTGAGGCAAAACCTCCTTAATCTGCCGCGTTTTGGTGCTATTAACGTGCATGCTAGTCTTTTGCCTAAATATCGAGGCGCGGCTCCCATGCAGCGCTGTTTGATGCATGGAGATGCTAAAACGGGCGTTACGATTATGGAGATGGTTCTTCAGATGGATGCGGGAGCTATGTTGAAAAAAGTGGAGATGGAAGTGCCTGAGGCAATGAATTGCGGGGAGTTAGAGGAAAAGCTCGCTCTTTTGGCGTGCGCGCCACTGATTGAGGTGATAGAGGGTCTGGGTCGAGCTCCTTTGCCTAAAATAGAGCAAGATCCGTCTCTTGTTACTTTTGCTCCAAAAATTGGGGTTGAGGAGGAGTTGCTCGATTGGAATCTGTCGGGGCTTGTTTTGCATAATAAGATTCGAGCTCTTTCTCCAACGCCTGGGGCTTGGTGCTGGATACGGGTTGGAGATGAGAAGAGACGATTAAAAATAAAAAAAGCAGTTTACATGCCAGAAAAAAGCGGGGCTCCAGGTTCGGTTCTTGTGTGTGGTAAAGAAGGGCTTGTTGTGGCGTGTGCTGAGGGGGCATTGTGTTTGTTAGAGGTGCAGCCAGAAGGTAAGCGCCTCATGCGCTCCGTTGAGTTTGTTCAAGGGCTTCAGCAGCTTCTCTCTTTTACCTTGTAATTTTTCCTTTAAAAGGTGGTATTCCTGGACAGGAAGTCTCTTTTGTTTATATAATTCCTAAAAACACAACAAAAAAAGTTAAATGCCCGTCTCTCCTGTCACGCCGCACCTTCCTGTTGAGCTCTCTATTATTGCAGTTGCGCCTGCTGTTCTTGGGCTTTGTTTTACTGCCCATCGATTTATTCAGGCGTTTAGGTCAGACTCTCCGCCGCCTTTATTGGAGAGGGTGAGGATCGAGCTCTCTTTTTTAGGGACAGCTACGGGTCTTGTGAGTTGGATTCACTTTGCAGGTCTTGCGGCATTAGGCATTGTGGCGCCTGTAGCTCTTGGCTGCGCTCTTAGCTGTGGATTTGTTGTTTCGGTTGTGGGGATTTTTCAGATTGTGCGCGCGTTATGTCAACAAGGGTGTCGAAAAGCTGATGACACGACAAAGGGATTAATTTTTCGCCTGGTTCGCTCGATCCTCTCTGTGGCTCTTGTGGTGCTTGCGGGAGTGTCCCTTATTTTAGGTGCGCCTGTCTTGCCTATTTTGCAAATGGTTATCCTGCTTGTGGTGCTTGTGATGATTCTCGCTCCAGTTGTAAAAAAATGTTGTGCTATATCAAGCCACATCTTGCGCGGCATGCCTCATCCAGTTCGATCTCAAGATGTTGTTTCGTGAGTGGCTGGTTGTTGCGCTTGTTGTAGGGTTTGTTTTTATGCTCCTTTTCGCCTCTTTTCTCTCCCTTAAACAAGGGGACTTTTCTTTAAGGAGTGCGGTGGAGCAAACTTTTGCGGGTCAGTTGTAAATTTTGATTGTGTGAAAATCAATAATTTTGGTAGCCTCTTCGCTTTGGCCTTCGCATGTTGGGGCCTCAATTTGAACTGAGAATGATAAAGTAAGGATCTGTGTATGAGTCTAAAGTTGATGGGAAGAAAAAAGGGAATGACCCGCCTGTTTGATGATAACGGGAACTTGGTTGTTTGTACTGTAATTGCCGCTGAGCCGAATGTCGTTTCTCAGATCAAAACCGAAGGGGTTGACTCTTGTAATGCTGTACAGCTCGCGATGGGTAAAATTCCAGTGAAAAAAGCAAGCAAACCTATGCAGGGACACTTTGCTAAAGCAGGAGTTGAACCTCGACGCTTTCTTGCGGATTCGTCTGTTGCGACAGTTGATGAGTATCAACTTGGTCAAGAGTTTACTGTAGCTTATTTTTCTGACTGTTCATACGTCGATGTGGCCGGTATTTCTAAGGGAAAGGGGTTTCAGGGGGTAATTAAACGTCACAACTTCTCTGGCGGTCCAGCAGCTCACGGTTCTGGATTCCATCGCCATGGGGGATCGTGCGGAATGCGCTCTTCTCCAGGACGTTGCTTGCCAGGTCAGAAAAAAGCTGGTCATATGGGTGCAGAGCGCGTCATGACTGAAAATTTAAAGGTTGTGAAGATTGATGAAGAGAGACAGTTGATTCTTGTTGAGGGAGCAGTTCCAGGGGCTCGTGAAGGTCTTGTCTATATTACTAAGGCTAAAAAGAAGTTAAGCCAAATCAAGAAAGCAAATAAGAAGTAAGGGTTTAGGAGAGATCAGTGGCTACTATTAAGAAATATAATCTCGCAGGTCAAGAGGTTGGAGAAGAGGTGATCTCTGATGCTTTGACTGATGTAAAGGCGAACGGGCAGATGATTAAAGATTACCTCGTTGCTCTGCGTAATAATGCAAGGCAGTGGTCTGCAAGTACAAAAGGGCGTGCAGATGTCAATCACACGGGCAGAAAGCCTCATCCTCAAAAAGGTACCGGGCGAGCGCGACAAGGCTGTTTGGCGGCTCCTCAGTATAAGGGTGGAGGTCGTGTTCATGCTCCGCTTCCAAAATTTGATCAGCATGTGCGTATTAATAAAAAAGAGCGTCGTGCGGCGATTCGCTTTCTTATTGCAGAAAAAATCGCAACAGGTCATCTTCATCTTCTTAAAAATGAGAAATTGAAGGCTCCGAAAACTAAAAAGGTCGTTGACTTCTTAAAGGTGCGTGATCTTTCTGATAAGCGGGTTCTTTTTTTAGGAGAGACGAAAGACTCTTCTAGTAAAAAACCAGCGCACGAGACGTTGATGTTGAGTGCACGTAATGTGCCAAAGGTGGAGTTTGCTCCTTTGCTTGCTGTTAACGGATACGACCTCGCTTTAAGCCGCGACATTGTTATAATGGAGTCGGCTTTTGATCAATTACTCGTCTTACTAGGTGGAGAACCCTCATGATCAAGAAAAGTTCTTATGATGTTGTAAAGTCTCGTTACATGACTGAGAAGAGCCGAGTGATGGAGCAATTGCAGTTTAATACAAGCAATCCTTCTGTCTCAAAATGCGATTCTCCTAAGTATACGTTTCTTGTTGATAAGCGCGCGACGAAACCTCAGATTGCGAGGGCAGTTGAAGATATTTATGCCTCCCCCGTGCGGGTGGTCAACAGGGTTCATCGCCGTACCACGCACGGTTGGGCGAAATCCCTTCCAACGCGTACGACCCGCTTTCCCCTCAACGCGCAAATTGCGCTCAGCATTAGAGACAACACCAAAAGTTGCTCGGCAATCTTCATTAATCATACGCACCTCTCCAGATGGCATCTTGAGAGTGACATAACCGCCACTACGCGCCATTAACTGCGCAGAGAGTCCAGCAGAACGGACAAGCTGTCCACCACGACCAGGCTGCATCTCAATATTATGAATAACAGAACCAAGAGGCATGCACTTCATGCGCATACAGCAGCCAACATCAAACGGCGGCGTGTCACTTGTTCCGACTGCATCACCTTGCTTTAAACCGTGAGGCGCTAAAATATAACGCTTCTCTCCGTCTGCGTAATGGAGAAGAGCAATATGAGCTGATCTATTTGGATCATACTCCACAGAAGCTACCTTCGCTGGTATATTTTCTTTATCTCTCTTAAAATCAATCAAACGATAAAAACGCTTTGCGCCACCGCCGCGATGCCGGCATGTAATGTGACCGTGATGGTTACGACCATTTGTTCGAATTTTTTTAACAAGGAGAGCCTTCTCAGGAGCCACAGTAGCTCGTCTATTGACTCCGATACGTGTCAATCCTTCATGGCTCGTCAGAACAAGCTCTCGCTGGCTTGGCGTGATGGGACGAAATTTCTTTGTCATAATCTCTTCTCTCTTAAACTGTATCTTCGATCTGGT
>Ga0207073_1110_pt1 | contig 16240 bp, 15 predicted proteins | sample Alteio_BWMinHeat_65_FD_153575 | JGI IMG/M metagenome (GOLD analysis project Ga0207073, IMG submission 153575) | Enriched cells from forest soil in Barre Woods Harvard Forest LTER site, Petersham, Massachusetts, United States -... | ecosystem: Environmental > Terrestrial > Soil > Temperate forest >...
AGGCATGCAAACAGCAGGTAAAGATAATTTGCGCCAGCAGTCATCTATGTGGCAGGCAATGTTACTGTCGGCTGGTTTGCCCAATTCAACTCAAATTTTCATTCACGGATTTATCACTGCCAATGGACAGAAAATGTCCAAGTCACTGGGGAATGTGGTGGATCCTTTTGAATTAGTAAAAAAATACGGTACTGATGCGGTACGATATTTTTTGCTTCGCGAGATTACGCCCACCGAGGATGGAGACTTTACCATTGAAAAATTTGAGCAGAGATATAATAGTGATTTGGCGGGTGGCATCGGAAACTTATTGGCTCGCACAGTAACTTTGGCAGCTAAGCCAGAATTTAAAGAAAAGAAGCCGACTGCAAAGATAAAAACAGTCGTGGATTCTGCAGAAAAAGAATGTGAGCAGTATTTGATTGAGTTTAAATTTAACGATTCGCTAAAATCTATCTGGGAGCTCATTTCTTTCTGCGATAAATATATCAACGAAGAGAAGCCATGGGAAGGAAAAGAAACTGCGCCGCAGGTAATTTCGGATGTGCTCTTTGCTTTGAGCGGAATTTCAGATTTATTGACTCCCCTTATGCCTGAAACCGCAGAAAAGATAAAAAAAGCCATCGAAAATAAAAAGTCAGAAATGTTGTTTCCAAGGCTCCAGAGACCTTGACGAAAATCAGAATAATTGCTACATTATAGTTGGTACATTTGAGAGGCTGAAGGTTTCTAGCCACACGGAGTGGCTAGAGGAATGGACACCCTGTTTAGGAGTTCACCATGTTGGTTCTGACGAGAAAGATCGGCGAGACAATCATCATCAATGACAACATTCGCGTCCAGGTTGTTGCCATTGAGGGCACCAAGGTGCGCCTTGGCATCGTGGCTCCACCGGAAGTCCGCGTGGATCGTCAAGAAGTCCACGAAAGAAAGCGGCGCGAATTGGGGCTCCCAGCTCCAGCTCCAACTCCAACCGAAAGCTAGCCGACTCGATGACTAGCATTAAACTGTGCGTTGCGAGAATCTTTATGGTTCTCGCTTTTTTCTTTGAATTTTTCGTTTATTCATATACTATATACATATGACCATAGACACCCATAGCCACTTGCAATTTGATGCCTACAAAGATGACATTGATGACGTTGTCAAAAGAATTAAAGCTGAAAACATTCAGTGTATTAATGTTGGCACTAGTTACCAATCCAGCAAGGACGGAATTTTATTTGCCGAAAAGCATAGCGAAGGTTTTTATGCTGCCATCGGCTTGCACCCCACCGATGTTGATGAGCCATTTGAACCGGAAAAATATCGAGAGTTAGCCAAATCAAAAAAGGTGGTGGCTGTTGGTGAGATTGGTTTGGATTTTTTTCGTCCGCCATTTGATAAGGAAAAGCAAAAGCAGATTTTTATTCCGCAGTTGGACTTGGCAAAAGAACTGAATCTGCCCGTTATTTTGCACTGCCGAGCAGCTCACGATGAAGTAATTGAAATTTTACAATCGCGCGGTGAAAAACATGGCGTGGTGCATTGTTTTACGGGAACCTTAGAACAAGCCAAAAAATATATTACAATGGGTTTTTATCTAGGCATTAATGGAATTATTTTTAAATTTAATATTGACGAGGTGATAAAAAATATTGGGCTTGAGCATATGTTGTTGGAAACTGATTGCCCCTATTTAACGCCTGTCGGAGCGCCTACAAAAAGGAATGAGCCGATTTTCATGAAATACACTATTGCAAAAATAGCTGCATTAAAAAATATTAGCGAAGAAGAAGTCATTGAAAAAACTACTAAAAACGCTAGGAATTTATTCAAAATATGATAGGATTATCCAAGCTATGCAAAAGTATAACCCCCAAAAAATAGAGAAAAAATGGCAGAAAACGTGGTATGCATCTACGGCTTTCAAAGCACAAAATGGTGGCAAAAAGAAAAAGCTTTATCTGCTCAATGAATTCCCGTATCCATCAGGTGACGGGCTTCACGTGGGTCATTGCCGACCCTATATTGGTTTGGATGTGATTGCCAGAAAAAAGAGGCTAGAAGGATTTAATGTGCTTTATCCCATGGGCTGGGATGCCTTTGGTTTGCCCACCGAAAACTACGCCATTAAAACCGGTGTTCACCCAACTGTTGCCACCAAAAAAAATACCAGCAACTTCAAAAAGCAGATGAATAATTTGGGGCTGTCGTTTGATTGGAGTCGCGAAATAAACACGACTGATCCGGCTTACTACAAATGGACGCAGTGGATTTTTATCAAACTGTTTGAACATGGCATGGCGTATAAAGCTAAAATAAATATTAACTGGTGCCCAAAAGACAAAACCGGTTTAGCTAATGAAGAAGTAATTAATGGCAAATGCGAGCGCTGTGGCACGGCCGTTGAAAAGCGTGAAAAGTCACAGTGGTTAATTAAAATTACTAAGTACGCTGACAGATTAATAAAAGATTTAGAGCAAGTTGATTATCCAAGCCGAGTCAAAGATCAGCAAATAAATTGGATTGGTAGAAGCGAAGGAGCCCAGATTGAATTTCGAATTTCGAATTTCGAATTTCGAATCAATGTGTTTACGACACGCCCAGATACTATTTTCGGTTGCACGTTTTTGGTGTTGGCGCCGGAACATCCGCTGTTAGAAAAATTGCAGCCAGAAAATACTGCCGAAGTTAAAAAGTATATTACAGAAGCAAAAAACAAATCTGATTTGGTGCGCCAGGAAACCAAAGAAAAAACGGGGGTTGAATTGAAGGGTGTAAAAGCCATAAATCCGGCTACTAAACAAGAAATTCCTGTTTTTATTGCTGATTATGTCATGATGGGCTACGGAACGGGCGCGATTATGGCGGTTCCCGCTGATGATGAAAGGGATAAAGAATTTGCTCAAATGTATCATTTGCCAATCGTAGAAAACTATCAAAAAGCTGGGTTTGAAGATTTTGGCACAAAAAAAGTAAATTACAAACTGCGTGATTGGGTGTTTTCGCGTCAGCACTATTGGGGCGAGCCTATTCCGATGATTGATTGCCCAAGTTGCGGCTGGGTTACGGTTCCACAAAAAGAGCTGCCAATTAAACTGCCCAATGTAAAGAAATATCAGCCAACTGATAATGGCGAATCTCCACTTTCAGATATTGAAAGCTGGGTGAATTTAAAATGCCCAAAGTGCGAAGGCACTGCCAAAAGAGAAACTGATACCATGCCAAATTGGGCGGGTTCCAACTGGTATTTTTTGCGCTACACCGATCCGCACAATAGCAAAGAATTAGCCAGTAAAAAGGCTTTAGATTATTGGATGCCGGTGGACTGGTACAATGGTGGCATGGAACATACTACGCTACATTTGTTATACTCACGATTTATTTTTAAGTTTTTATGGGATATTGGGGCAGTTCCAAAAGAAATTGACAATGAGCCGTACAAAAAAAGAACTTCGCATGGCATTGTTTTGGCAGAAGGTGGCGTAAAAATGTCAAAATCAAAGGGAAATGTGATAAATCCCGATGCCGTTGCCAAGCAACATGGAGCTGACACATTGCGCGTATACGAAATGTTTATGGGGCCGTTTGAGCAAATGATTCCGTGGGATACCAAGGGAATTGTTGGCGCACGCCGGTTTTTAGAAAAAGTATATGCATTGGCGCATGAAACGGCGGCAAAGGCTAGCGCTAAAAATTTAAAAGTTTCACTTAATAAAACCATCAAAAAAGTTTCAGAAGATATTGATGCCATGAAATTTAATACCGCCATTTCTGCCATGATGACGTTTGTAAATGAATGGCAGCTTTCTGAAACAGGCTTAGATAAAAAAGATTTACAAAAATTCTTGGCTATTTTGTCTCCGTTTGCTCCGCATCTTACCGCAGAGCTTGGGTTAACCATAAAAGCGTGGCCAACCTTTGAAGAAATTCAGGAAGCTACCGTTATGATGATTGTTTCAGTAAACGGAAAAGTGCGCGACAAAATGGAAATGAAAAGCGGGCTAGACCAAAGCCAAGTTGAGGGGCTTGTTTTACACGCGCCCAAAATCAAGCCATGGCTTGAGGGCAGGCAAGTTAAAAAAGTCATCTTTGTCCCAAATAAACTGATAAATATTGTTATTTAATGCCAATTAAAAAAGTAGTGGTTTCGGCAGCGGGGCAGGGCACGCGCATGCAGGAGCTTTCAAAAGATAAATCTAAGCATTTGATAACCGTTAATAACCGGCCATTTTTGGCGTATTTGCTAGACAATATTATTAAGGCCGGATATTCAGATATTATGCTGGTGGTGGGGTTTCGCCAAGATCTGATTGCTGAATTTTTAAAAACGTATACACTGCCTGCTGGTGTGACTATTGGCATGGTAAATCAGTTTGAAGTTTTGGGACCAAAAGAAAAAGAATATGGCACCGCTTGCCCGCTAAAATGCGTTAAAGATTTTGTGGGCAATGAGCAGTTTATTTCTTTAGTGGGGGATAATTTTTATTCGGTGGCCGATTTGGCTTCTATGAATATGGATGACGAATTTTGTTATGTGGGCGGCCTAAAGGCGGAACACCCGGAACGATTTGGCGTGTTAATAGAAGATGAGGAATTTTTGAAAGAAATTATAGAAAAACCAAAAGAATTTGTGGGAGATTTGATAAATACCAGTTTGTATAAATTTACGCCGGCGGTGTTTGAAAAGTTGCCGTTGATACAAAAATCGGTGCGCGGGGAATATGAAATAACGGATGTGCTGACGCTTTTGGCGAAAGACAAAAAAGTGAAAATTAAAAAACTGAAAGACAATTGGATGGATTTTGGCAAACAAGAAGACATTAAAAAATTCCAAGAAGAATTTTTGAAACATGAAAATAAGTAAACCGTCATTGCGCGCGGCGGCTTCGGCCGCCGCGCTTTTAAAAAAGGGAGGCGTTATAATCTGCCCAACCGACACCGTCTACGGGTTTTTAGCCGATGCCTCAAATAAAAAAGCCGTAGATAAAATTTATAGCATAAAAAAACGGCCGAAATCAAAACCACTTTCTTTGTTTGTAGCGAATGTGAAAATGGCTGGTGAGATTGCGCAAATTGATGCACGTCAGGCGAAAATGTTAAAAAAGTTTTGGCCAGGAAAAGTCACTGCAATTTTAAAACGTAAGCCTGGCGTAATATTATATGGTCTTAAAAAAGACAGCGTGGCAATTCGCATTCCAAGCCACTCATTTTTACTAAAACTACTCAACAAAGTTAACATACCGTTGGTACAAACTTCCGTTAATATTTCAACAGAGGAGCCTCTAAATTCTATAGAGCCGATATCAGATACTTTCGCTAAAAACCGCCTAGTAGGCCTGATTATTGATGGTGGGAGCATTAAGAATGCCAAGCCTTCAAAAATTGTTGATTTGACAGGCAAGAAGTTGACAAGATTAAGGTAGTATGATATTAAGACTTTAGTTCACGATAACCATCCTTTTGAGGGCACTGTCATGTTGATTACGGATAAGTCGCGAATGAAAGCCTTTCGGGCGCTATTTCACAAGGTTAAGGCGGGAGAACCCTGGATCTTAGATTTTGAGAATGGCCCCGAACTCCGGCGTGGCGATCTGGAGGTTGGTCTTACTAGCGCCATCCATGGCTACGAAGATAGCGTGGAGGTTGACTACCGCGTCTACGTTGAGATCCTTGATAATATCATCATCCCCATGATGATATTGTTTACGGGTTTCGGGCTGGAGTATGTCCGTGCCTTCGACGATGATGAAAATGAACTTCCTATCCTGACGAGCGACTTGTTTAGAATTGACAGTTCTGACCAAAACCTCCAGAAGGAACTGAGTAATCTGACTCACTGTGAGTTTCGTGTGGTGAAGGTCAGTTGATCAACGTTCGAACCCCCTGTTACAGCAGAGCGTCAAGGGTTCTTTTTTTATACAAATATGCTAAAATTATGGAAAGAAAAATTCCATGAAACTCAAACAAAAAGACTCGCAAATTGCCAAACTTATTGATCTGGAAACGAATCGGCAGAAAACTTCACTGCAGATGATTCCTTCGGAGAACCATTGTTCGCCGGCGGTGCGAGAGGCGCTGGGTTCAATTTTGACTGATAAATACGCGGAAGGGTATCCGGGCAAGCGCTATTATGGCGGCAATGAATTTATTGATAAGGTGGAAACACTGTGCATTGAACGAGCTAAAAAACTTTTTAAGGTTGAGCATGTAAATGTGCAGCCGTATTCGGGTTCGCCGGCAAATTTTGCGGTGTATGTGGCAACGTGTGAGCCAGGAGACACTATCATGGGAATGGCCTTGCCGATGGGCGGGCATTTAACGCATGGCTGGAAAGTCAGTGCCACGGGAAAATTTTTCAAAGCGGTGCAATATGGCGTGGATGAAAAAACGCATTTGATAAACTATGACGAGTTGGCCAAGCAGGTTTTGGAAGTGAAGCCAAAATTAATGTGGGTTGGCGCAACGGCGTATCCACGGATTTTTGATTGGAAGAAGTTAGGTGAAATTGCGGATTCCGTTGGCGCGTATTTAGCGGCTGATATTGCGCACATTGCTGGTCTTGTGGCTGGCGGCGCGCACCCTTCGCCGGTGCCCTTTGTGCATATTGTAACTACTACCACGCATAAAACGTTACGTGGTCCACGGGGGGGGAATGATTATGGTAACCAAAAAGGGTTTGGAAAAAGATGCTGATTTAGCTAAAAAAATTGACCGGGCGGTTTTTCCGGGGCTTCAGGGCGGGCCGCATGAAAATGCGATTGCGGCGATTGCCGTTTGCTTGAAAGAAGCTTCAACGCCGGCATTTAAAAAGTATGCCGCGCAAATTGTGAAAAATACTAAAGTGTTGGCTGGCGAATTAACCAACTATGGGTTTAACTTAATTTCTGGCAGCAGCGATAATCATTTGTTATTAATTGATTTACGTAATAAAAATATTACTGGGGCGGATGCACAAAATTTATTGGAAAGCGTGGGTATGAGCACCAATAAAAATAGTATTCCGTTTGACCCAGTACCGCCGTTTAAGCCTTCGGGGCTTCGCCTGGGAACACCGGCGATTACTACGCGTGGCATGAAAGAAAAAGAAATGAAAATGATTGCGGCGTGGATTAACGAAATTATTTCAAACTCAAAAAGTGTAAAAAAAGTGCGCCAAGAAGTTGAGAGGTTGTGTAAAAAGTTTCCGTTGCCAAGATAATTTCATCAAATGTTAATAAAAACCTGCTAGTATGTACAGTGTCTGCGGTGTGCAGGCTATTGTTCATTTACACTCTCATTTGCAGGGGACGCATTATGAAAGTAATCGCTCTTGGTGTTGGTGAATGGCGGGATGGGATCCATCCTAATAACTCGCATCTGGTTATTTCAGGAGACACGAGCATTTTGCTTGATTGCGGGCGCGGTGTGCCTGAACAGCTCCGCAAGCTCGACAAAGGTGGTGATTGGCCGGATGCGGTTTACCTGAGCCACGATCATCCTGATCACTGCTGCGGGTTGGTGCCGTTGCTTTCGTGGGGATGGCATTATGGCCGGAAAAAGGCAATTACGATCATTTGTCGGAGGACGCTGGCTGAGTTCATGACCAAGGTCGTGGAGTTGGCTTACTACTACGAGACTGGTAACTTCAACTTCCCCATCCTTTTCGCAGATATTTCTGCTGACATGGAAAGCGGTTTTGATTTTAACGGTCTTGGGTTGAAATTCGCTCCAACAAACCATTCGGTTGACAATCTTGCTGTGCGCATCGATGACGGTAGTCATGTGGTATGCTACAGTGGTGACGGCGAGCCTACTGCAGCCAGCGCAAAGCTGTATCATAAAGCAGACCTTCTCATTCATGAAGGGTTTTCTTGTGATACGCCCCAGGCTGGTCATGGCTTCATTCCCAATGTCATAACCGTGGCCGAGCAACAACAAGTTGGTACTCTCTGGCTGACTCACTTGCAGAAAGAATTTCGCCAAACTGACTTGTTGCAGGTAAAGCACCAAATCACGAGCCAAACAGTCAAAGTTGTCATCCCCGAGCCTTTACATGAATTTGTTGCGTAGTCAAAAAAGCTTCGACCGAAAGTCGAGGCTTCTTTTATTTTATTTGTGCCCGGGGTGGGAGTTGAACCCACATGAGATTGCTCTCGCGGGATTTTGAGTCCCGTGCGTCTGCCAGTTCCGCCACCTGGGCAATTTAACCTGATTCTAGTTCATTTCATCTCATTTTTCAAGCTTGTTCCCAAGTGGCATCAATGATTTTTTCAGGAAAAACGCTGGCCAATTTTTGAAACTGTTGGCACGAGGTCTTATGTAAAACGGCGGCTCGGTATTTGGTGAGATAAGCCCTGGAGGGGTCTCCAGGGCCAGGAGTACAACACTTTGCCATAGTAACTGCCATGCCCTTTTGGCCAGCCAAAAAAATCTGTCGAGGTTTTTGGGTTGCAACATGTTCGGGCGCCTTGGTGAATTTTGAGGTTACTTTTTTAGATGCGCCCAAGATCTTTTCTTTTACATACGAGGGGACAGAGAAAATGGGGCTGATAATGGCGCCGGTCAGTCTTTTTATGTGCCCGCGGGCAAATCCGGTTTTTACAAACTTTAACCAGTCATACGAGGGAGCCTTCTTTTTGCTGGTGATGATTTCAACAACATCCCCATTGCGCAGAGCCTGAGACAAGGGAATAATTTTGCCGCCAATTTTAGCGCTTTCGCAATGGTTGCCGATTTCAGAATGCACCGCGTAGGCAAAGTCAACTGGTGTAGCCTCTTTGGGCAGCTCAATAACATCGCCTTTTGGCGTGAAGGTAAAAATACGATCGGAGAAAAAGTTAATGTTGAAGGTTTTTAAAAAATCCGACATTTCTTTCGACCACGCAAGAGTGGTGGTCGCCACCTGGTCTTTTTTCTCTTTATAAGCCCAGTGAGCACAAATTCCAAACTGGGCTTCTTGGTGCATTTTTTCTGTCCTAATTTGGATTTCAGAAAATCTATCTTTCTCCAAGAAAACAGTGGTGTGGATTGATTGGTAGCCGTTTTCTTTGGGTTTGGCGATGTAGTCTTGGATTTGCCCTGAAAATGGTTGGAAGTGTTTATGGATAATGCCTAAGGTTTTGTAGCAAGCGGCCACATCCTTGACGATAATGCGCAGAGCCACCAAATCATACACCTTTTCTATGTCCATATCTTTGCGTTGGAGCTTTTGCCAGGTGCTCCACGAAGATTTTACTCTCGAATCAATGGCTGCGACCAAAATCCGCTCGTGCTTTAAAATCTTATTGATTTTCGGAATAACATATTTGAGATATTTTTGGCGTTCTTCGTATTTTTCTTTCAAATGGTCTTGGAGCCAGGCATAGTCTTTTGGATACAAGTTGGCAAAAGCGGCGTCTTCTAATGTTCGCTTAATTTCTCCTAATCCAAGGCGATTGGCGATGGGCACGAAAATTTGGAGGGTTTCGGTAGAATAGAGCTTTTGCACATCAGGCGGCAACGCTGAAATTTTATTGAGGCCATCAATACGAGCAGCCAACTCTATTAAAATAACTCGCACGTCTTCTGCTATAGCAAAAAACATTTTACGCAACTGTTCGGCTTTTTGTTCATTCAACAGCACTTCCTCTTTTCGAGAAACCGTAAATGAAAAATATATTTTATTAAGTTTTGAAGTATTGTCTACTAGCTTTGCAATCTCTTCGCCGAATTTTGCGGCAATTTCCATAATAACCACCTGTTTATTTTCAGTGACAGCTGCGTTGGCTGCATCATGTAAAATGGCTGCGGCAATGGTGGTTTGGTCAATGTTCAAATGTTGTAAAATGAGCGCCACATCCACTACGTGGTCTACATAGGTTTCACCCGTGCTACGTTTTTTATCTTGGTAGTGTTTTTCGGCAAATTCAAATACTTCCTTGATGAATTCAGGATTTTTGGCATGCTTGATGAGTTTTTGAACGTTAGTTGACATGCATCTAGATTGAGGCTAAGTTGAACCTATGTCCAACTCCAACATAGCAAATAACGCGGCGATTAAAAAGAGTGTAGCTGTCTGGCTTATCAATGCAGCTGTGGGCAAAGTTTTTTTACAAAAAAGATCTGCAAGTGAGTCGCGCCCTTTTATTTGTCAGCCAACCTGGAATGGCAAGTTTGAGCGGGGTGAAGATGTGATGGCTGCCTTAAAAAGGGAGGCTGAAGAAGAGCTGGGTTCTCTATTTTATAATACGTTTGATTTTACCAAACTGGTGTTGTTTGACTCGGCCCAATACTCGTTTGATGGCAAAAGTTTTACCGGCTACAGCTTTTGGGGAGTAATAACCGATGAGCAATTAAAATCGGTTGTTTTGCATTGGTCAGCAGAGCCGGAGTTCATTGCCGTTGGAGTTGGAGATTTGGCACGAATAAAAAGCAGAGACGATAAAACTGCTGATCCGAAAAAAGACATAGTTCTTTTTGAAGATCAGTATCGGGCTCTCAAGAAATTATTTTCTCTCAAAGAAGTAATAGAGATTACCTCTTAAAATCACATTCTTTGTTGCTGCATTTTACAGCACCTTTGGCCGTTTGCACTAAAATAGATTTGCAGGTTGGGCAAAATTCGTTGATGGGTTTGTCCCAGGTGGCCATGTCACAAGCAGGATATTGGTCGCAACCGTAGAATATTTTCCCTCGCTTGGTTCGTTTGGCCGCCATTTGCCCTTTGCCGCATTTTGGACAAACAATATCGAGGGTAATGGGCTTGGCTTGGCCTTCAATTTTGACGAGAGATTCGGTATGTTTGCAGTCTGGGAAACCAGTGCAAGCATAAAATCTGCCAAATCTTCCCAGTTTTTCAACCATAGGTTTGCCGCATTTTGGGCAAATTTTATCGGTTTTAATGTCGGTGTTTTGCTTTTTGACGTCTTCATATTTTTCTTTGAGGTTTTTGTCAAAAGGGACATAGAAGTCATTAATCGTTTTTCGCCAAGTGTCTTTACCTTCGGCAATTTCGTCCAACTCCTTTTCCATGTTGGCGGTAAAATCAATGTCTACAATTTCAGGGAAATTTTCTACTAACACTTTATTTACGATGTTGCCCATCTCTGTTGGGTAAAACCGTTTTTGTTCGTTTTTGGCAATGTAATTTCTGGTTTGGATGGTTGAAAGCGTTGGGGCGTAGGTTGATGGCCGGCCGATGCCATGCTTTTCTAGCGCCTTAATGAGCGAAGCTTCGTTGTATCGTGCTGGGGGCTCGGTGAAATGTTCAGTAGGTTCAACTTTTACTAACTCAACCGTTTCTTTTTCGGTTAGGTTCGGCATTTCGTTTTCAGAAAACTTCATAGGATAGACTTTCAAAAATCCATCGAATTTTAAGATTTGGCCGTTGGCTCCGAACGTGTATTTATTAGCAGAAATTTCTACAGCGGTTGAGTCAAAAATGGCTGGCATCATTTGGCACCCAATGAATCGCTGCCAAATTAACGTATATAATCTTAATCGCGGTCCGTCTAATTCCCCCTTGAGCGAGTCAGGAGTATGTTCTGCGTGAGTTGGACGAATGGCCTCGTGAGCTTCTTGGGCGCCCTTTCCGGCCTTGTAGGTTTTCGATCCGTTAGAATATTTCTCGCCATATTGTTTGGTGATAAAATCTTTGGCAGCCACTAACGACATTTGTGACAGATTTAACGAGTCGGTTCGGTGATACGTAATGTGTCCTTCTTCGTATAATTTTTGCGCCAAGGACATGGTGAATTTTGAAGAGTAGCCAAATTTATTAGCGGCAGCTTGCTGAAGGGTGCTGGTGGTAAATGGAGGCATGGGGTTCTTTTTGGTTTCCTTTTTCTCAATCTTCTCTATTATATATGTCGCATTTTCTAAGCCAGCTAAAACTGCATCAGCCTCGGCTTTGTTTTTTATTTCCAGCTTATCAACAGCCTGGCCATCTTTTTTGGTGAGGTGGGCTTGGAATGTTTGGCCTGCCTTTTTAAGATCAGCTAGTACTTCCCAATATTCAACAGCGACGAACTTTTTAATTTCTTCTTCTTTTTCAACTACCAGTTTTACTGCTACCGATTGCACGCGGCCAGCTGAAAGCCCTTTAGAAATTTTCTTCCACAAAAATGGGGAAAGTTTGTAGCCGACAATTCTGTCTAACACTCTTCGCGCCTGTTGGGCGTTTACTAAGGCCATATCAATCTTTCGGGGATTTGCCAATGCATGTTCAATGGCGGTTTTGGTAATTTCGTGAAAGACGATGCGCTTTGGGTTTTCGAGTTTTAGGGCTTCTGCCAAATGCCAGGAGATAGATTCTCCCTCGCGATCTTCGTCGGTAGCTAGAATTACTTCATCGGCAGCCTTGGCATCTTTTTTTAATTCAGAAACTACTTTTTTGGCTTTGGTGGGAATAATATAGGTGGGCTCAAAGTTGTTTTCTACATCAACGCCCAGTTTGCTTTTTGGCAAATCCCGTACATGTCCAAAAGACGCGACTACTTTGTAGTTTTTTCCTAAAAATTTAGCGATGGTGCGCGACTTGGTTGGCGACTCAACAATGACGAGTGTTTCCATAATTATGATTCTGGCCAAACTTTTTTAATAATTTTTTGCGCCATTAGTGCTATGTCTTCTCGTGATTGATTTATTTCTTCTTGCTTGCCGACTTTTATAGGCATGGGAGAATAGGGGTCTTTTTGGCTTTTAATACCTGAAATTGATGTATGATAATTCGCCATAAAGTCATTGCCTGGAGCCCATTCCCCTTTGCCTATCATCAGTTCCGCCCCGAATGTTTCCTGGAAATATTTTTTTAAGGGTTCGATAGCTTTATCTCTGCCTACATACATTGAGGCGATATCAAAATGCGTTACGCCAATATCTTTTAAGGCTACCCCGATTTTATCAAGCGTCTCGCCCGAAGATATGAATTGGGTTACGATTAATAATTTTTTATCTCCCAGATCCATGGTGCCAAGATACTTTGTCAGTTGTTCATACTTCTCTTGGTCTTGATGCTTATGTCCTGCCGTACTGCCGCCTCCTAAAAAATACGTGCGTATTTTTTTGGGTGACTTTTCTCTGAATATTTTCTCTAGTACTAGTGTTGGAATCCGTCCTCCGGCATCATCGCTTAATAGGGCGCTATATTCTTCTCCCGTTTCAATTTTTTCTTTTAATTGTTCAACTAAAGAAGTTACAGCAGCTTCAACTTCTCTCATCGCTTCTCCGAAATTATAGTGTGTTTCAGTTTCAGCTTCTTTTGGTTCTTCGTGTGGCTCTCGTTTTTCTCCCATGGTTTTTTACTAATTTAATGAGTATACATTTCCTCCTAAGCTCCGTATCTTACCGGAAATTTCCATTAAGGCAAGTGTGGAACCTGCTACTGGCGCCGATAACTTTGTCTTTTCAATAATCTTATCAATGTAAAGAGATCCTTCTTCCAGTGCAGCAAAAATGGCGGCTTCGTGTGGATTTTCAGCAGAAATACGTGTGGTCACAAATTTCTGCGATTCAATTCCTAAAACATCCAAAATATCTTGTGCACCCTCTGTTAATGTCGCCCCCGCTTTGATTAATTTATTCGGTCCTTTGGAATTTAACGTGTAAACGGGCCCCGGTACGGCGAATAATTTTTTATGCTGTTCATTGGCTAATCGTGCGGTAATTAATGAACCAGATCGTTCTTTGGCCTCAACTACTAACACGCCTTGGCTTAATGCTACCACAATCCGATTGCGGGCAGGGAATTGGTGTAGCATGCCGGGTTTGGTGGGCGGATATTCGGAAATCAGGCAGCCACCGTTTTTAACAATTTGGCGCGAAAGTTCCACATTTTCTTGTGGGTACATGGCGCTTTCATCTAGTCCGCTGCCCAGCACCGCAATGGTTCGCTTGCCTCGTTCAATGCACGCTTTATGGGCAAAGGTGTCCACTCCCGGCGCCATGCCGGAAACAATAGTAATACCGGCGTTTACCAGCTCGCCCGTAATTTGGAAGGCGACTTGCTCGCCATATGAAGAAGGCCGGCGCGTTCCTACTACTGCTACGCACATTTCTTCTGGTGTTGGTAAGATTCCTCGATAATACAAAACCTTCGGCGCATCAGAAAGTGTTTTTATGGCTTCGGGATAATCGTTATCAGTAATTTTTACTTTTTTAATCTCTTGCATGTATGAATGATATCATATAATATGATGGCGGGGAAAATGTATGTTCAAAGCTTTAAGGAGACTCTTGTGGATACAATCATTTTGACGAAATTCCAAGATGTTCTGCGCCCAGACCCAAACTCAAACGTTACCGACAGCGACCCCATTGGGACAGGAATCATGTGGCATAACAAGGCGTGTTATTGTCTGGAGATCTCCGCGACAGACACGCACTATCGTCTTGTTTGCAAGGGTTGTGGCACAATTCTCATTGTGCCCAACGAGTTCAACACCTACGGCAAACTACGGCAGTGGTGTGCTGAACAGAACGCACCCAGATTACCTAAACAAGTGGATAGCTGGGGTGAGGCGGCGTATTGATGGATGTGTGTGGCCAGAGATTTTTCTCTGGCTTTTTTTATTGCCTCATTTTTTCAACTGACTCCGCTAGCATCTGGCAGTAGAGGTTTAGGCCGATTTTATTAATTGAGCCTGATTGTTCTTTGCCCAAGATGTTTCCTGCACCTCTTAATTCCAAATCTTTAATAGCGATTTGATAACCGGCTCCCAATTCTTTAGCTTCTTCAAGTGCGCGCAATCTTTCTCGAGCTAATTCGGTCATATGCTTTGGATAAAATAAATAAGCATAACTTTCCGTAAAACCTCTGCCTACGCGTCCACGAATTTGGTAAGCTTGTGCCAAGCCGAGTCGCGAAGTGTCTTCTATAATAATTGTGTTTACTTTGGGCAAATCAATGCCATTCTCTATAATAGTAGTGGCTACAAGAATATTGGTTTTGCCTTTTTCAAATTCGTCCATGACTTTTAATAATTCTTTTTCATGCATGCGTCCATGAATAGCGGCGATTTCTGCATCGGGTACTAATTTCTGGAGACCTATTTTTGTTTTCTCTATGGTTTCAACTCGATTATGCAAAAAATACACTTGGCCTTTGCGAGCAAGTTCAGTGGTGATAACATCTTTGATAAGAGATTTGTTGTATGGCGCAATGTGAGTTTTGATGGCAGTTCGGCCTTTGGGAGGAGTTTGCATGAGAGAAATATTTTTAAAGCTTGAAAGCGCCAAATAAATGGTGCGGGGGATTGGCGTGGCCGACAAACTCAACAAATCTAGTGCTGGCCTGCCTTGTCGTAATTTCTCTTTTTGCTTTACGCCAAAACGTTGTTCATCGTCTAAAATGAGTAGTTGTAAATTTTTAAAGATAATATCGTTTGATAGTACGCGATGGGTGCCGATAATAATATCTATGTTGCCTTGCGCAATCTGGTGAATAACTTTTTTCTGTTCAGATGCGGTTTGTAGTCGTGAAAGTTGAGCCACTTTAATGGGAAGCCTAGCAAAACGTTTTTGGAAATTTAAAAAATGCTGGTTGGCTAAAATGGTGGTGGGGCAGATAATGGCAGTTTGATAGCCATTGCTAGCTGCTAACAAGGCTGAGCGAATGGCAACTTCGGTTTTGCCAAAACCAACGTCACCACAGACGATTCTATCCATGGGTTTTTCTTTTTGTAAGTCTTGCTTGATGTCTTCAATGGCTTGGAGTTGGTCGGGAGTTTCTTCATATAAGAAGTCAGCGCGTACTTGTGATTCTAACTCTTGGTCAACTTCATAAGGCTTTCTGGTAATAATTTCTTTGTGGGCGTACAGAGCCAATAATTCTTTGGCTAATTTTTCAACATCTTCTTTTATTTTACGTTTGGTCCGCTGCCATAATTCGCTGCCCAGGCGTGAAATGGCAGGATCGGCAAAACCAACATAGCGTGATAATTTTCGCTCAAGTCCGACAGGTACGAATAGTTTATCCGCCTTCGCATATTCTAAAACGTAATAATCTTCGTCGTTTATTTTTTCTATTCCATTATATTTTCCAACGCCATGATCAAGATGCGTTAAATAATCTCCAACGTTAAGATTTTTTAAATCAGAGAATAATTTTTGCGATTTTAATTTCTTTTGTAATCTTTGGCGCGACTTTTCTTCGTCGGTAATTTTTATTTCTAGCGGGACGATGCTTTCGAGCGTGTTTCCCAAAAAATCCAAACGCACAGCTTGTAGTGTGTTTACCGGAAAGATATCAATGACACCACCCTTTTGTGAAAATTCGCCTGGGTCTTGTACTTCAAAGACT
>Ga0207073_1111_pt1 | contig 16049 bp, 18 predicted proteins | sample Alteio_BWMinHeat_65_FD_153575 | JGI IMG/M metagenome (GOLD analysis project Ga0207073, IMG submission 153575) | Enriched cells from forest soil in Barre Woods Harvard Forest LTER site, Petersham, Massachusetts, United States -... | ecosystem: Environmental > Terrestrial > Soil > Temperate forest >...
TGTCTGCCGCCCACACCTGGTAGCTGGATGATGGCAGCGACTTAAGGGAAATCGACACTAGCAGAGCGGGGACGGGCGACAGCTTTGTGATTCGGTCAGAAAGCCCCGCCGGCGACTGGAGCCGGGTGATCGTAAAAGTGCCCGCAGTACGAAACTGCGATGGAACGGGGGATCTCCCGTCCAACTCAATGAACCTTGTGAAGGGAGCATCAGCTGACGCCTCCGGCGTCTTGTCTGTCTTAGGCGAAGGGTTATTGTCCATCGCGATCTCCGGCGCGGGACCCTGCAAGACCAGTTCTGACATTTTCGATCAAGAACTACCTGTAGCGCCTCGCTTTTGCGACCATGTCAGAAAGCATTCGCCGGCCCAACCGGGCCTCAAACGCCCGCTGCGTATCCCCCAGCAGCTCTACCATCGCCTCTTTATGCGTGCAGCTCGTGCGGCATGTCTTTTCCCTTGGATACTCGTGAATCGAAAAAATAGGGGGCGCCTCGACTGCTCTGTAAATTTCCAACAGACTGATCCTATTGGCTGGCCGCGACAACGACGAAAAACCATTGCGGCCGCGAGCTGCCATCACTAAACCGGCTTTCACAAGTTTGGAGAGCACACCGCGGACTTGCGATTCATGTGCCCGCACACTTGCGGCCAAATGTGCTGAGGTGACCTGTTCACCGTGGTGGTCGCCGAGCGCTGTCATGATGTGAACACCGACTGAGAATTTGTTGTTAATCCTCGACATAATGTTATAATAGATATCACATTTCCGTCAAGAAAAGAAGGCGGCAGTCTTCATGCGCAGCGCAACTGCAACCATTAAGCGGTGCTCGTGGGTCAGCGTCGATGATCCGCTGATGCTCCAATACCATGATCGCGAGTGGGGTGTCCCAGTTCACGACGACCGCAGGCACTTCGAGTTTCTCGTGCTCGAAGGTGCACAGGCCGGGTTGAGCTGGACGATAGTACTGAAGAAGCGGGAAGGTTATCGGCGCGCTTTCCAAGGGTTTGATCCGGAGAAAGTCGCGCGATTTTCCGTTCGACGAATCGAGAAGCTCGTATTAAACACTGAGATCATTCGCAACCGCATGAAAATCGAGGCCGCCGTGCGCAACGCGCGCGGCTTTCTCAAAATCCAGGAAGAGTTCGGAAGCTTCGACTCCTATTGCTGGCGCTTCGTTGACGGACGGCCAAAGCTTAACCGATGGGAGACCATGCGACAGATTCCTGCGACTTCGCCCGCATCCGACGCGTTCAGCAAGGACCTTAAGGGTCGCGGATTCAGTTTCGTAGGTTCGACGGTCTTGTATGCCCACATGCAGGCGGTCGGCATGGTAAACGATCACCTAGTCGATTGTTTCCGTTATCGGGAGATCCGGCGGGAGTGGAAGACAGGGTTTTCCGCGCAACGAAGAGTGCGGCGGCCGTCCCGCTTGTGAGTTCGGGTACCGGCGACGGCTATGAACCGCCGCCGACCTACGACCCCACTGCAGCACCATCGCCACTTTACCGTAGCCTGCCGGACGGCCCCTTCTTCTGGGACCTCTACGCCTACGCCGGCAATCGCTCCGCGACGCGCAAACGCACCGGGTCGCTACCGGTCAGCCCGTTCCGAATCGCGTACATGGTAAGGGCGGCGGCATTATGCAGTTGCAATTTCCGCATCAAATTGGAGCGGTGCTTTTCGACGGTCTTGGGACTCAAGCCAAGGTCGCGGGCAATCGCCTTGTTGGAGTGACCCTGAGCAATGCGAATAAGCACTTCCCGCTCGCGGACCGTGATGGAATTGGCGACGATCGCAGAAGGCGATTGCCTATCGCCGGTGAGAAAACCCGATAGCACCTTGCTTGCCACTGCCTTGCACAGAAACCGCTGACCACTCGAGACAGTGCGAATCGCCAGCAGGAGCTCAGCTCTGCTCGCTGCCTTTAGCACGTATCCATCCGCGCCGGCGCCCAGTGCCGCTCGGATAGTTGCTTCGCCGTCGTTCCCCGTCAGCACGAGCTTGCGGGAGCCGGGCGAAAGACGCGGGATCTCACCAAGTAGCTCAATCCCCGATCCACAGGGAAGAGCAACATCCAGGACAACAACATCCGGCTGCAGCTTCCGAATCCCTTCTAGACTTGACTGGAGACGGTCAAATGCCCCTACGATTACCAAATCCGATTCGAGATCGAGGAGCGACATCAGCCCGTCGCGCAGAATCGCGTGATCCTCGACTAATACGAGCCGAGTACGCGTTTCGCACTTCGGCCGCAAAGAAAGTTTGCGTGCTACTTCACCGTCGATTGGCGTCATGCTACATCCTGTAGTCAAAGTCTTCTCAGGCTGTGCCTTCAGCCTTCCTACGATTCTAGCGGAACGGGATGTCCGGCGTGCGAGCGCTATCGGCTTCCTCCGATCTCGTCCTCCGCAGTTGTGTCACCGAGCACAGGTCCGTCTGCAATATGACAAGGGGCGCGTAGCGTCATTGCGCTGCGACCGATAGTGCCCACGCCTTCCGGCGCTTGTTTACTGGCGGTTCGCTACGGCGCGGGGCGCCGTGCGGCCGCAAGCGCCGACCCCTATTGCTTATTCCCACGCCTCAATTAACACTTCGCGTTACCTTCATCGAGCGCGCGGACACGCAATTCATGACATTCAGAGCAATCATTACCGGCGCGACCGGCATGGTCGGGGAAGGCGTCCTGCTCGAATGTCTAGGCCATCCCGCAGTGGAACAGATTTTGGCCATTAATCGGAAACCGGGAGGCCTATCGCACCCAAAACTGCGCGAAATCATTCATGCGGATTTCTTCGATCTGACGCCCATTGAATCGCAACTGACGGGATATGACGCCTGCTTCTTTTGTCTCGGCGTGTCATCCGTCGGTATCAGCCAGCAGGAATATAAACAGATCACCTATGACCTCACCTTGAACGTCGCGCAGCGTTTGGCAAAAAGCAATCCGGACATCACCTTCTGCTACATCACAGGGGCGGGCACCGATAGCAGCGAACACGGACGAGTTGCATGGGCGCGCGTGAAAGGAGCGGCCGAAAATGTCTTGATACGGCTGTTCAAGCGAGCCTACATGTTTAGACCCGGTTTTATGAAACCCACGCCTGGACAGAAAAACGTCAAGAGCTACTACCGCTGGATAACCTGGGTCTACCCGATTGGCCGTGCCCTATACCCCGCTGGGTTTTGTACGTTGCAGGAAGTGGGACAGGCGATGATCAACGCGGTTATCAAGGGCTATCCTCAACCGATTCTCGAAGTGCAGGACATCCTGCAGTTGGCGAAGGCCTGATCCGCCCGTTTTCTCACTCTCGTTTTGGCGCGCGCCGAATCGCCTTGCGTACCATCGCCCGCCCGCGCCACCAGTAAGTCTCAGAACCCGATGAGATGCAGAGCGTACAGATCGCACTGACAACGAGGTTGGCGGTGATCCTAGCGGGGCGCATACTGACCTGCAGGGTGCGATTGAACTACGTATTGCCCGCGGTATTTTTCTCGTGCTTGATCCGCTCGAAAACCTCTTCCCGATGGACCGCGACGTCCTTCGGCGCATCCACTCCGAGACGAACTTGGGAGCCGTTCACGCCAAGGATCGTCACAACGATATTAGGACCGATCCTAATGATTTCGCCAATTCGCCGCGTGAGCACTAACATGTCAGCCTCCATGCTTGTCTTGAGATGATGACAATTATAGCGGCGTGCTCGCGCCTATACAGTGTCTCGGACTCGCGACAGTCCACGTCCGCCAACTTCGCATCCCAGCCACACAGCCTAGCCGCAACTGCGGCGCAACGATGGCGGATCAATATCGCGTCCGCCCGCCAAGAGCGTGGGATAGGATGGTAGCGGTGTCGCTGCCCCTGGTCGATACGGTTGGAGCGAGCTGGTCTCCCCAGATACGGAAGTCGGTTAGGTCAGCTCGCCCGGCGCGTTTCCGAGCTGGCTTCTCCCATATATCGCCGGTACCGCTCCACCGCCTCGGCCGCAAACTCCCGCGCCTCCCGCTCAAAGGGATTGTCCCAGTACCCGCACCGCATCGACTCCCGCACGTATCGCCAGCGAGTCAGCCGACCGGTTCCCCACTGACGGATGACATGGAAGTACTCGTGCAGAACAAGATCGGCGTTGCTCACGAATTGTTGACCGTCGATCGCGAGCAAAATACGATTAGGCCGAGTCGTCGCGCACATGCCCAGATGAGCCCGCGCATACCGCGAGCGCTCGATGACAATAACCCCACCGACGGGTTCACCGAACACCCGCTCGAGCGCGAACGCAACTGGTGGAGGCAACACATAACGACGCCCGAGCAGCGAGCGCCGCAGCTCGCGCTTCATAGAGTCACCCGCGCATCCTTGTGTGTTCACCAAATAACATTATGTACATTATCATTAAGTACAATAGCATCTGTACCCGCAGCGGTTCTGCGGACGGCCGCACGGTAAAAACGGCAATGTAGGTATCCAATACTCGAGAGTTCCGGCGGCGTATGTCAACACGAGCAATTTAACGAATGGAAATAGGTGCCTAACAACTGTATGAACAATTCGAACTCATCTTCTAACCCCACATCTTCACGGGCCATACTCAAACTAAAGGTTGGCGGGCGAAAGTCGGCAAGAGAGAGCAAAACACCCCCTCTTCCACAGGCGCATGGCAAAGCTAACGGCAAGCCCGGCGCTCAGTGGTCAGATGAATACAAGGAGCACATGCAGGCAGACATGGACAGGCTTCGCCGATAGAGGGACTTTCTTTCATCGGCTATTCTTCGATGGGTCGGGCCGCTCGTGGCGTTGACGCCCCGCTCTGCTCTGCTGCCGCACGAACTGCGATTCACCTTTGCGGTCGTTCCACGCCCACGGGAAGCGTGGCCACCCGTCCGAGTTCGCCGCATGCAAAGCGCTGCGGGTCGCGCAAATAGTCCAGGATCATGTCAGTGGCATCGGCGCCCCAAAACAGTTCGCCGCCGATGATGAATGACGGCACGCCAAACACGCCGGCGGCCAGAGCCCTCTCGCCGTTGCGTTTGAGCTCGTCCTTAACTTTCGGTTCATTGATCCTCGTGTCTGGATCCGCGATTCCGAGCCTCAGGCAAAGTTCGTTCCAACCCACCGCATCATCGATCGATTTTCCCTCACGCCAGATGTGCCGGAAGATTGTTTGTACCGACGCGATGTCGTTTCCTGCGGCAATGGCCAGGCGCAGCGCTTTGATCGGGTTGAAGGGGTGAGTCGGCGGGAATTTCATCGGCACGCCCTGCCGTTCGGCAAGCCACTGTACAAACCGATAAGTGAAGCGCCGCTTTTCCGGGATCTCCGCCGGTCCCTTGTGGCCCCAGTGATTCAACAGTCCAGCGAACAGCACGGGACGAAGCGTCAATTTCACGTCAGGCGGCAATCGGTCAAAGGCCTCGATTTGAAGATACGAAAATGGCGAGATGAAATCGAAATACCATTCAGCTGATTTCATGATCCAGGCACTCCCAGGAAGTCTCTAGCGTCTGCCATGGGCGAGTATGACCAGTCGACGCCTTCCAGCCAATGTTCCTCAATGCGGGACCGGTTCGCGTGCCTGCAGGAATGTGACCGAGCCGCGTTCAACAGCCCAATTACCGGCGCTCGTACCCACGTCAATTCCAATCTTATGCTTTAGCGACAAATAAACATGAAACAGCGTTGGCGTGGCTGACAGTAGATGCGTAACAACGACCGCCACAGGCCTGTGTTGCGGCGTGCCTAGACTGAGGACAAGACACGAGCGGGTAGACGGCTGGACATCGGTGTCAGCAATCCTAAAATGCCGGCCGACAACCATGTCGGTATCGTGATGGGCCTGAGCCAGTAAGAAGAGCACGTCTTGCCCATTTTCAGTCAAGCGCACAGGTAGGTAAGGAAAATCACAGAACGTGGAAATTCGGCCTTTCGCCTCCGCGACGGCCTTGTCCTCTTCTGCCGATCCCTTTAACTCGGCTTCGTATAAAGCCAACCCTTCAGCTTCCGCTTTACGTACCACCTCCAAATACTCTTGAGGAATGTCCGCGGCTCGCAGTTGCCAAATAGATAAGATGCCGACCGCAAGGGCCACAAAGCGGAGCCGCAATCCATGCCGGCGATCTTGCCCCATTGCGCATCCTCCATGAAATTCTTGACATGCTAGAACTATCCGCCGAAAGAGTCCATTTCGCCCGGCGGACCACCACGATCCCGTCAGAATTGACGTCGCCGTATGGTTTTGCGAATCCGTCCTGGCCGGCGTCGCCGCCGAGCCGCCCAACTACCTCCCCGGCTTCTTCTCCTCAGCCCGCGCCTTGGCAAGGAGTTCATCCGACACGGCGAGCATTGTTTTGTGATCGCCGGTCACAGTGTATTGCCCGGCAACCGCGATCGTCGGGATCCCGGCCACTCGATAGCCCACGGCGGCATCCTCCGCCTGCCCCACGCTGGTATTCACACCGAACGAGCGATAGGTCTCCGTGAATTTCGTCACGTTCACACCGTGCTTTCCCACCCACTCCGTGATGCTTTGCTCATCAATCAGCGACACATGTTCTTTATGAATGGCTTCGAATATTTGTGAATCCAGGCGAGCCAAATCACCCGTCGACTGCAGTGCATAGTAGGCCCTTGCCAGGTTGTCCCATTCGGGATGCCCGAGACCCACGGGCACCCGCCTGAATGTCGCATCCTTCGGCAGCGCCGCCGTCCAGCGCACCAGCAATGGGTAAAACTCGTAGCAATGCGGACAACCCCACGAGAAGAACTCAATGACCTCTATCTTGCCGTTGGTCTCTTGTCGCTGCGGTACACCCAACACGGTGTAGTCGTGGCCCGCGACCACGCTCGGGTGCGCAGAGGTTGCGAGTGTCAGGAAAGCAAGTGTCACGATGCCTAGACGTTTAAACATATGAACCCCCCTTAGCGACTGCGATTGCGAAACTTAGTCAGTGTCCACCATCGAGACCGGGCGGCTGGGCTGCGCGCACGTCTTCATGCATCAGCGATGGAAGTCGCCATCAGACTCGGCCCCCAAACTTCTCTTTCAAGAACCCCATCACGCGCTCCTCATACCCCGTCGGATCATATCGCAAGAAGTCCTGGTGTTTAGCACCGTCGAGTGGGTACGAAGGGTAAACCGTGCAACGCCGGATGCGTCAATCGGGCGTAACGGAAATCAAGCTCGCTGGCCAATAGCGGTCGCACGAAATTATGGGGCCTTAATATTGAACACGCGGATGCTCACGTCGGTGGCCTGGAGACGTGTGTGTAGATCACTTGCCAGACACCGTGACGTTTTGCCCAGATGTCGGAAAACCGTAGGGTCACCGTGAAGGGCTTGCCGCCGTCCGTCCCACGAAGCGTTGCGATCCCCCCCATAACCGCACCGTTTGTCCACACCTTTTCGATCGGCTCCCGCACGACGAAGGGCTCAAGCTTGTAACCTGGCGCCGTATAGTCCGCAATTAACTGTGCCTTGTTCTCAATCGTTCCGGAGCTGTTAAGTAGAGTGTAGTCATTCGCGAGCAGCCGCTCGAGTTCCGCGCGGTCGCCGTTGACCTGCGCGGCGTCGTAGGCTGTGACTGCCTTGGCAAGATCCGTCGGAAGAACTGCTGCGGAAGCAGCAGCCGCGTTGATGAAGGCCAGCGTCGTATATGCGCAGAATGCAACAAGATTTGAATGGTTCATAGCGCTCGTCGCCAAATCGAAGTTATCGCACAATGCCCGAGTCACGTTACCATTTCGGGCCCCAACCGGGCCGATTCCGGGTTCAACGTTACGGGCGAGCCGCTAACGAGTGCTCCCACCGCGCAACAGTTTGCTGACATCGTCCATTTTTTCGTCTAGCAGATTCAACTTGCGCGCAAGGCCCTGAATGTCGGACGCAGCACGTCGGTTGACGTCGAAATCGAGTTCCCCGCGCAGCCTGTCTTTAGTGTCCTGGCGATTTTGACTCATCATGATAACGGGCGCTTGGATCGCCGCAAGCATCGACAAGAATAAATTGAGTAGGATAAACGGATAAGGATCCCAAGCCTTGGTGCCCAAGACAATGTTGAAGGAGGCATAGATTATCATGAGGACACCGAAGGTGATGATGAAGGTCCAGGAGCCGCCGAAACGCGCGACATGATCCGCAATGTGCTCCCCGAAGGTGGCCTCGGTTTCAATGAGTTCGTTGGCGTTGCGAGTGGCGCGCATCCGAGCCAACTCCTGCGTCGCGTGGAGCTGGCGCCCCAGAGCGGTCAGCAGGTCCATTCCTGCATCCGGCTTGCGTCGCAGCAACACTGCAATGTCATCACGGGACACCTCAATGCACGAGGTTTCCTCGAGGGCGATGGCATTTGTCTGGTGAAGGGTCTGCTCAAGCATAGAGGCAAATCCAAAAAACTCGCCGCGCGCCGGCTCGTCGACGATGATCTCTTGCTGATCTTCGTCAACCGTGCTGACGCGCACTTTGCCGGATATCATCACGTACGCTTGGCCACTAGCGCCCCCTTTTTTGTAGATGCGTTCGCGCGCGCCGAAACTCTTGACCTCGACCTGAGCGGCGAGGACTGCGGTTTCATCGTCGTCGAGCAACGCAAAGAGAGGAACGCTTCTCAGTATATCCGGACCACAGCTCATCTCAACCTCCTACGCACGTGTAAATGAATTCGGGGAGATATTACCAACCTAGGGGGTGAAGGGCTTGGGTCCCAGCGAACTGCGCACATTCGGAAAATCGATCGAAATTCCTATTTGCCCGCCGATCTGGGGAGTCGCACCGTACTTTCCGCCAAGGACTCCCAGGCAGAGGGTCAGTCCGTCGCGAATCGCGTACTGCGCCCCCAGCAAGGCTTGCAGCTGAGTCTTGTTCCGACCGGCGCCATCGGAGACGCCTCCGTATAGTTCACCACCCAATGTAAGTCGGGGCGTCACATCGCGCAGCAGCGCGAAGCCGCCCGTGTAGACCTGGCCGCGTCGAGTCTGAATTCCTACGGCACCGGTGCTGGTGTTGCCGGCGAATTGGAGGCCTAGGTTGACATTGATCCGCGTGACCTCGGATAACGGCCTTTGTAGAATGAGAATCTAGGCGCAGAAACGGTCTTTGTCGACACGCCCTAACCACCGCCTCCCAATCGCGAATATGATTGAGACGACCACCAGTGATCCGCCAAGTCGTGGCGCAATCACCCCGTGCCGGCGCCCGCCACAATGTTGTTCACCCATGGCCGATCGTTCGTTCGGTTCGCGCGGATGTTCTTGCTTGCCATCAATTCGGCTTCTTAAAACGAAACAGGAACTGGTCGGTGTGACCGCGGACAGACGGTTCGAACACATTTTTGGTGTGATCATCGTCCTTGTTTGCAAGAATTGAGCTCTCGGCATCCAGCTTAAAGCCCGCTGCCAGCACATCCGTCTTCACTCTTGCCGGATCGATCCGGTGCAGTGTATCGGTTGCGCTGATCCCTGAGCCCGCTATCGCTGCGTGATCCAACACGACGTAGACACCGCCTGGCTTCAGGGCGGCAAAGACTGCCTTGTTGAATGCGGGTACATCCGGCGGTCCCATAAACTTGTCGTAGAGATCGTGATAATTCTGTCGAATGAACACGGCATCGAGTCCCGACGGCAATGCCGATGCAACCGGCTCAGCACTGACGATGACATTGGGCGACTGACTCGCCAGCTCTTTCATGTGCGCCAATGCTTCGGGATGGGCCTTCACGATTTCGGCCGTTTCAACCGCGTAAACTTTTCCGGAGAGCCCGACGGCCTCGGCAAGCGACGCGGTAAGGCGCCCCGCCACGATATCGGCTACCTTGTCTCCTTTTTTGAGCCCCATAAATTTGATAACTTCGGGCGCCTTCCAGGCGGGATCGACCGTTGGTGCGGCGGATTGCGAAAATGCGCTCGTTCCAGCGCCCATGGAGATGACCAACGTTAAAGATAATCCGAGCTTTCGCATGTGCCAATCCTTCTTGGTTGTTTCATAGTAAGCAGCGTCGCGCCGGCGTGCCGTAGTCAAAAATGTTTGTTCCCGTTCCCGAGCGCGTAGCCCGGCGCATGATGCGTCCCCGCACTCGCCCGGTACGGCGAGTCAACGGCGCGACTTCGACCCCTCCAACCAGGGGCACGGGGTGATCATGGGCATCAGGAGTCTCCTTGGAATGCGAAAGGCCCGAATAGTCGGGACGATATACTAACAAGACGAGCGACCGCCCTCTTTTTCGACAGTTCCGTCGAAATTATTCTATGTCGGCACAGACTTACCCCGACGCTCGTCTGTCGGCCGCCCGCGGCCGAGTCCAATTCGCCCCCAAACTCCCCCTCCTCTGCACCAGCAGTCGACCGGTCACCAGCGGCTCGGTGCTTCAGTGGCAGTGCAGCAAATGATGCCATCGAACAGCGCAAGAAAAGCCAGGCGAGTGCATCGAGGGATTTTGGGCGATTGACCATCCCGTCCGCCTTGAGACTTCCGACACCACGGTTCAAACGCGGAGATACCGATCTGCCCGTGATAGCCGGGGCGACTGATACCCTTACAACTACACGTCGGGATGGATTCATCGCAGAGTATGATGTGCCGGCGATCAGCACCGCGAGGCAGTCAAACTGGAGAGCGCCATGCAAGATTCACCTTTTTCAGACCGCGAAACCCAGATCGTGATTGATACGCTCAACAACATTCTCGAGATGGAGCTGGCCGGCGTGGTGCGCTACATGCACTACAGCTTCATGGTGTTCGGCCACAACCGAATTCCCATTGTCAGCTGGCTGCTTGGTCAGGCCGACGAATCGCGCATGCACGCGATCAAGGCGGGCGAGCACGTGACCACGCTGGGCGGACATCCGTCGCTGAAGATCGGACAGCTACTTGAGACTCATCGGCACGACGTAGGGGAGATTCTTCAGGAATCCTACGAACACGAGCATCTGGGACTGGGCGAATACCGCAAGCTGCTGAATCTGGTAGCAGGTAAGAGCATTCTGCTTGAGGAATACGCTCGCGAACAGATCGCCACCGAAGAGGAACATCTCGCGACCATTCGCAAGATGCAGCGTAAGCCGGCTTCGACCAAGTAGTCATTCGACGCTTCATTTCCAAGGTTCCCGCGCCGCAAAATCCGGGGAATATCCGAGCGACGGCGAGATCCACTGCACCCAGCTCACTCACCCGCTACCTCGAAATTGCCAACTACCGGCCGTCTCGATCGATGTCTTGACCGAATTTGCCAAGAAGCATTCCGCATGGGCCTCATGATGAAGGCCGACCACTTCGGTATCATTGGGGACCTTGGCGCCGGAGAAAGCAATGTGCGGCCGTAACAACACCCGTGACACCCACTCCTTCCCGGACGCGTTCTTCTCCATGAAACCTTCCGCGTGGTCGGTATAGGTATCAACCACGTACCCCTTCACGGCTGCGAGATTGAGAAACCACAGCATGTGACAGCTCGACAGGGCCGCAACAAATGCTTCCTCCGGGTCGACATTAGCAGGATTTGAAAACGGAACGCGCACGACATGAGGCGAGCTTGAAGCGGGAACGACAAGACCCCCATCGAAGCGCCACGTATGGGCTCGGCTATATCGATTGTCCGTGAACTTGCTGTCGTTGCGTGCCCATTCAATCGTCGCCGCGTGAACTGCCATGAATCATTCCCTCCCCAGCACCGGCCGCGACACCGAACCTCAGGAGAGTTTCCGCAAGTGGCGCACCCACACCAATTGTTTCGACTCCATGTCGGCGAGATATAGGATCAGATCCCCTGCGAGGAACTGCTCTCCGCCCTTGGCAAATGCCTTATCAACGATGTGCGGCTCCCACACCTCCATGTAGTCCTTTTTATCGCTACGGGTGACGATCAGAATGCCCTTTTGGTGGGACGCACTGAAATCGTATTTCCAGGACGCGACGGCCGGTACGTTCTTCACCGTCTCGCGCAATTGCGCCGCCGTCATGACAGCGCACGGTGCCTTGAGCTTCTCGATGCTCTTGAGATCACCCGTTGGGGCGTAAGAAAAGTATTGGCACTCCGACGGCCACGGATTGAACGGCAGCGCTTTGAACTGCATCGCATCCGGCATCGGCAGCAGTTGCCACTCCCCCTGGATGTCGGCCGCGGCAGCGTTTATCTCCCCACGATCCGCTTGCGGAAATACTGGCGCACCAGCGAGCAACAGACTCAAGGCAACTATCCATCGCGTCGTAAACATACAACTCCCTCTTAGTTGGTTCCGTTGGGATCGGAACCTAGTACGCAATGATAACGAGCGGCCGTCCCACGCCTGTGGCAGCATATCGTGAGAGACTCCACTATTGATAGTGGCTGGAGTCGCGGGTCCGCGCACGCTATTTGGGCAGTTCACGAAGCGGCGTGAACAACTGAACAACTAGCGGTCAGTCTCCTTTCTGATAGGTGCCGACGAGCTCCGTTTCGGCCGTCACATGATCCTTGATCGCATCCAGAAGCCGCGCTTTAGTCGCGTGCCCGACATCCGGCAGCACCGTATCGAGCGCATAGAGCTTGTGAAAGTATCGATGCCTGCCGATCGGTGGGCAGGGTCCGCCGTAATCGGCACGTTTCCAATCGTTGAGGCCCTGCTGCGCTCCCACCGGAAGGCCACTCTTTGCCGCGCCCTCCGCAAGTCCGTTCGCGTCCGCGGGAATGTTGTAGACGACCCAGTGCACCCACGTCATCTTGGGCGCGCGCGGATCGGGCGCATCCGGGTCGTCGATGATCAGTGCGAAGCTCTTCGTGCCTTGTGGAGCTCCGGACCATCGTAGCGGCGGCGAGATGTCAGCGCCCTCGCAGGTGTACTGTTTGGGGACCGCGCCATTGTTCGCAAACACAGGCGACGTCAGAATGAGTGCCATGGCAAGTATCTCCACGTGTGCGGAAGCCTACGCGCGTTGATCGGACCCGTAAACCTTCATAGCCCGCTTGACCAAATGGTGTCACGCCGACGGCCTGCGCTAAGCGATTGGCTCTCCTCAAGTAAAAACAGCTACTTGCTGTTTGCGGTTACGACAGCCAGGGCGATCCCATCGTAGCCCTTCGATCCCACCGTCTGAATCGCGGTGGCGCTGACGCGCGGGTCTGTTGAAAGCCGCTCGAGGAAGAGGCGCACGCCCCGCACATCTGCGTCGCGACTCGCGGAATCGACCACCGCTCCGGCGCGTACCACATTATCGGCCACAATCATCGTTCCGGGGCGCGACAGTTTGATGCACCATTCCAAGTACTCGGGATAGGCCCGCTTATCGGCGTCGAGGAAAATGAAATCGAATGCGCCGAGCCCCTCTGCCGCAAGCTGCGGCAACGTTTCCAGCGCGCGACCGAGCCGCACTTCCACCACCTTGGCGAATCCCGCGCGCTCGATGTTGCTGCGGGCCACTGTAGCGTGCGTGGGAACAGCCTCCAGTGTGACCAGCCGTCCATCTGACGGCAGTGCTCGCGCGAGCCAGATCGTGCTGTAGCCTCCCAGGGTTCCGATCTCAAGAATTCTGCGCGCACCCTGCGCTTGCGCAAGAAGCATCAGAAACTTACCCTGGTTCGGGGCGACCTGAATCTGCGGTAAACCCGCCGCGTCGCTTGCCTTGAGCGCCGCTTCGAACATTGGATCGGGGCGCACCAAGAGGTCTACAAAGTACCGATCGACTCGACTCCACTGTTCCTGATTCATGGCTCCTCACGGCCCCTCGGGCGGCATTTCCGACTCGTTCTTCAGCCCCGGTCTGACACCGTACACGGTACACTACCCGCATGAAACTGTGCGAGAGTCCAGTGTTGCCGAGCGGCCCGTGCCCCTGCGGGTGCCCGAGATCCGCATGTCTATGCGCCGCTCATGCCTAAGGTTGTCATCGCCTGGTGCCCCCTCGAGCGGCACGAGAACGGTACGGCGCGGCTGCCGGCGTGAGCGTCACCGCCACTCGGTGCTACTATATCGCGTCATGCGCTCTCCAATGCTCTCCGTTGTCGTTGTGGCGTTCCTCTTCAATGCAGGCTGCGCATCGGTTGCTACCAAATCGGTGGATGTCGCGGCGCGCGTCGCGGCTCAGAATGCGCTTTTCGAGGAATGGTATCAGGCCGACCTCGAAGCCCACCCGGAGCAAGCGACCGCGTACGGCGATTATCGGTATAACGACCGATTGGACGGACGGTCTTTGGCCGCGCTCAGCTCCGAGCACGCGAATGACCAGCATTTTCTCGCGCGCCTGAAAGCCATTACGACGACCGGCTTTTCCGAACCGGATGCGATGTCCCACGAGGTGTTACTGCGCACGCTGCAGCAGCGCATCGACAACTTTGGCTTCAAGGAATACGAGATGCCCGTTAGTCAGATGAGCGGCCCGCATGTCGGTCTCGCTGATCTGCCGCTTGCTGTCCCGCTCGAGTCGGTGAAACAGTACGAGGACTATATCGCTCGTCTGCACCAGATCCCGCGCGCATTTGCCGAAACCGAAGAGGTTCTGCGTGCCGGAATGAAGGACGGACTTATGCCTGTGCGCTTCCTGCTCGAGAAGGTGCCTGCGCAATGCGACGGCGTGATCAAGGCTGATCCCTTTCTGCTGCCCACGCACAAATTTCCCGCCGGCATCTCACAGGACGATCAAGAGCGTCTGACCAGAGCGATCACCGACGCCGCCACGAACGAAGTTTTGCCTGCGTACCGGGCCTTCGGTACTTTCATTGACACGGAGTATGCGCCCCACGGCCGCACTACGCTCGCCGTTACTTCGCTGCCCGATGGTGAGAGACGCTATCTCAACAACATCCGAAGCCGCACCACCGTCAGCACGCTAACTCCCGACCAGATACACCAGATCGGTCTGCGCGAGATCGACCGAATCGAGGCTGACATGCTGGTCATTGCACATCATGAAGGCTTTGCCGACCTCGCGTCGTATCGAGGGTCGCTCAAGACCAACTCCAGATACCGCCCGGCCTCCGCAGACCAGATCCTTGACGACTTTCGCAAGTACATCGCACAGATGCAGCCCAAGTTGCCCGAGTTGTTTGGCTACATCCCTGGCTCTCCGGTCACCGTCGAAGCCATCCCGGATTTCCAGGCGGCGATGGCTACCCACTATCAGACCGGCACGCCTGATGGTCAGCGACCCGGCCGAGTGGTAGTGGCCACTTCGCATTTCGCCGACCGTTCGCTGGTCAACGACGAGGCCATTGCGTATCACGAGGGTATACCCGGACATCACATGCAGCGGTCCGTGGCACAACAGATGACCGGATTGCCGCTGTTTCGCCAACATGTCTCCAACTCGGGATACATCGAAGGTTGGGCCCTATACGCCGAGCAGCTCGGCAAGGAAGTGGGCTTCTACCAAGACCCGGCCAGCGACTATGGGCGACTCTCCAGCGAGTTGTTCCGCGCCGTGCGGCTAGTAGTCGATACCGGCATCCATTCGAAGGGTTGGAATCGTGACCAGGTGGTCGAGTTCATTCGACAGTCCGGCGCGATCGACGAGCCTAGCATTCAGTCGGAAACGGATCGCTACATCGCGTGGCCGGCGCAGGCCCTCTCGTACAAGCTGGGTCAACTGAAGTTCCGCGAATTGCGTGATCGTGCCCGGATGCAGTTGGGCGCCACATTCGACATCCGTAGTTTTCATGACGAGATGCTAAACGGCGGCGTGCTTCCGCTCGACCTACTGGACTCACGGACGGATAGCTGGATTCGGGCGCAGAAACTCGCACCCAATTCTGCGCGGGTCAACTGAATTGATGGGCCGCGCCTCGCGCTCCCCACAGGTCGGCGGAATCGCCGGCTCTCAGGGAACACAAAATATGCCGACGCAAACGGGATGCTCAACCGCCTTAATAGCGAGCTGCGTCAAACTAATCATCATGGTCTCCAGTCTGCTCGCTGGGGCCTGCGTGCACCGTGGCATGATCGTCCCGCTAGCCGAATTTCGCCTTCATCCGTTCGGACAACTTCGACAGCTGTATGACCACGCGTTCGTGTGTGCCCACTCCAATCTCCTCGTTTTCGTCAGCCGCACGAATCAAAAACTCGATGCGCCGCCCGTCGACGTTGGTCACTTTCGC
>Ga0207073_1112_pt1 | contig 15978 bp, 15 predicted proteins | sample Alteio_BWMinHeat_65_FD_153575 | JGI IMG/M metagenome (GOLD analysis project Ga0207073, IMG submission 153575) | Enriched cells from forest soil in Barre Woods Harvard Forest LTER site, Petersham, Massachusetts, United States -... | ecosystem: Environmental > Terrestrial > Soil > Temperate forest >...
ATTACATCATTTGCTGACAAATGAAGCCTTTAAATTGCAAAATGAAGCTGAGTTTTCAGAAGCTTTACAATTATTTCAAAACAATAGCCTGGATTTTTCAGATAGTCTCATTTTGGTAGAGAGCAAAAAAGAAAATTGTGACATTGTTACTTTTGATAAAAAATTCGCTCGGTTGCCTAGTGTGAAACTTCTTAATTCGGTGTAACGACATAAAAACATAAGAAAATATAAGGGTCCATATTTGACCCCTAGAACTAAATTAATAAGGATACAACGTGTTAAAAAGACATGAAAATGGAATAAATTTTTTTACTAGGCAATATAAGTATGAAAAAAAATCCGATTCAAAAACATGTTATACAGCGATTGATAAATCAAACCAGATAAGATTATGGCTCGAAGATGTAGCCGATGCAATTATGGAAAATGATGGCGGGAAATATAAGGGTATATACCAAAAAGCAGAAAAAACTCGTACCAAACAAAATAAAAAAATAGAAATAGCGAGCTTTGAAATACAAGCTAAATCTGAAATATTTCTTCTACCCGATAATCTAACCGTAAAAGAGATTGCAGAAGAGTTAGTTAATAATCCTATTGAGATGATTATGGACAATGAAGAAAATCCCTTTAATGGTTGTCGGTTGAAGTTGCATCCATTTTATGGTTATTGTTCAACTAATATAAATATTGATAACCCCTACTTAATTCCAAGTGCTATGACAATGGGGGTTATCATCGCGAGTCCTTTTTTTGTGATAGAAGATGCAATTCAAGAACAACAATTATTAGGATTTAAAATTGAATTAGATGCAAGTCCCAGGCCAAACTCAAAATGCAGTATTTCCTAGGGGAAGGCACAAGTCTAAAACCTCGTCATCCCGCGCATGCTTTTAGCGCGGGACCCAGCGCCTTATTTGTTTGATGTGTAACCATCTAAAAGTCACTGGGTCCCGCGCTAAAAGCATGCGCGGGATGACGAGGTTTTAGATTTGTGCGTAAGAGGAGTGAGTAATTTAAATTATATAAAACTCATAATATTGCAAAGATTAGCGTAGTTCGCGGGTCTTAATAATTCTTGAGTAGCTCCGTCTAGGTCTTTCGCAACTTCTAAAGGTGTTTTATTCTCGTAATTTTTTAAAGTGATATCTGCTCCCCGAGAGCAGAGCATTCTAACAATTTCTCTATACCCTTTCCTAGCAGCTAAATGTAAAGCTGTTTTATTTTTCTTAGTTTGTTGATTGATAGGAGCGCCACAATTAAGCAAATAACTCACCATTTCTACATTCCCATTCTTTACAGCTAAATACAAAGCTGATTCGCCAAACTTATTGGTGGCCGAGATCTTAAAATCTTTTTTGAGCAAAAGGTCAACGATTTCAATGTGTCCCTTATGTGCAGCCCAGACTAAAGCTGGTGTGAGAGTCGCATATGTCCTTACGCTCAGACGAAGGGCGGATAATGTCTCTGCGTCACATGAAATAGAACGTTTAACTTCATCTATGTCGCCTTTTGTAATAGCTGTAAAAAACTGGTTTACTTTTTCCTGTAAGGCCTTGGCTTTTTTTTCTGCTTCTTCTTTTGCGGCTTTTGCTGCAGCTTCTTCTGCTATTTTTGCTGCTTCTCGTGCTGCCTCTTCTGCCAGATATGCTGCTATTCGTGCTTCTGCCTTCTCTTCTCTATCCTCATTTTCTCTAAAATCTTTATCATAATCATACCACCACGGCCCACCACTCCAACCATCAGAACTATCACTATCACCTTTCCACGGCATAAAGACCCCTCAATTAAATGAATAAAAATTAATGCATATTAAATAAACAATTAAGCAAAAAATGAAAAATTGCAAGGCATTGTCAATGAGTTATCACAGGAATGTCAAGAAAATACAATAAGACAAAGCATGCAAACCACATACGGTTAGCATGCTTAAGAAAGTTACATGTTATTCCGCGAAATTCTTTTCAACAAAATCCCAATTCACGATATCCCAAAATTTTTCCACATAAGTTGGACGCATATTGCGATAGTCGATGTAATAAGCATGTTCCCAAACATCGCAGGTTAAAAGGGCTTTTTTACCATGTTTCATCGGAAGATCGGCATTACTCGTGCTCATGAGTTCTAAATCACCCTGAGCATTTTTAACCAACCAGCCCCAACCAGAACCAAAAGTTGTGATAGCGGTTTGACTAAATTTCTTTTTAAATTCATCAAAAGATCCAAATGTTTTGGTGATTGCATCAGCCAATTTACCACTTGGTTGACCGCGGCCTTTAGGCGTCATAGAATTCCAATAAAAAGTATGGTTCCAAACTTGTGCAGCATTGTTGAATATACCGCCGCTAGACTTCATGATAGTGTCTTCTAATGAAGCATTCGCAAATTCAGTATCTTTAATCAGATTATTTAAATTAGTGACATAAGCTTGATGATGTTTTCCATAGTGATATTCTAAGGTTTCTTTAGAAATAATGGGTGCTAAAGCATCCATCGCATAGGGAAGTGGGGGAAGTGTGTGAGTCATTTTATTTCTCCTAGATGTTCATAATCAAAAAAGGATGAGTTTACCATGTCTATTGGATTATTAAACATAGTGCTAGCCTTCTTCGAGGGGGTTGCGCTTATTTTATCGCCTTGTATTTTGCCTATCTTGCCAATTATTTTATCAGGCTCTATCGAAGGTGGTAAAAAAAGACCGCTTGGTATTATTTGCGGCTTTATCATTACCTTTGCGCTATTTACATTTTTTTCAAGAAAGCTTGTATTTTATACAGGCATTGATTTGACTTTAATAAGATACATTTCTTATGCTTTATTGATAGTTTTTGGTTTGATTATGATGTCGACTTATTTAACCGAAAAATTAAGTATTGCTGCACAACGCTTAACTCGCATAGGTTCTGATATAAAATTCATTAATAATGCAGAAGGTGGTTTTATCAGCGGTATCTTTTTTGGTGGTTTAGTTGGAATTATCTGGACACCTTGTGCAGGTCCCATACTTGCTGCAGTGATCGTCCAAACAGTGATACAACAAACCTCCATAAGTAGTTTTTTAACGGTTTTGTCATTTGGGATTGGCGCGGCGGTTCCCATGTTTTTGATTGCATGGTTTGGTAGAGCGATCATGAATCGGCTTAGTTTTTTTAAAGCCCATACCGACATGATACGAAAAATCATAGGATTTATTATCATTATCGCTGTGGGTTATATGATTTATGCAGAACGATTTCCCTCTTCATCATCTCAAGCGAGTGTTATTTTTTAGGAGTCATAATAAAGTAGTCAATCCTGTTGAAAAACCTTATGCAGCGCCTGCCATTGAAAATATTACGGCATGGATTAATTCAAAACCATTATTAGTCAATCAACTTAAAGGCAAAGTCGTGCTTATCGATTTTTGGACGTATTCATGTATCAATTGCATACGAACCTTTCCTTATTTAAAAGATTGGTATGCAAAATATCATGATAAAGGTTTAGTGATTATTGGTGTGCATGCTCCTGAGTTTGAATTTGAAAAAGATATCAATAATGTTAAAAATGCAGTCGAAAAAAATGGAATTTTATATCCGGTGGCATTAGACAATCATTTTACAACTTGGCAAAACTATGCCAATCGTTATTGGCCGGCACATTATTTGATTGATAAAAATGGTAATGTAGTCTATCGACATTTTGGTGAAGGTGAATATGATATCACCGAAAATAATATTCGTTTTTTATTAGGTTTAAATAAAATGCGCTTACCTTCGCGTGAATCTGAGACCGTATCGGAAAATCAAACGCCCGAAACCTATCTTGGTAGAGCTAGAGCAAGAAACTTTATGAGTCCTGAACGCATCATGGAAGGCATATCAGGAGATTATTCTTATCCTTCCGAATTATCTATTGATGGGTGGGCCTTACAAGGCCGCTGGAAAATGGGTTTAGATAGAGTTACCTCGGCAAGAGCGAATACTTCAGTTGAAATACGTTTTAATGCGAGCAAGGTTTTTGTTGTGATGGGAAGTGCTTTAGGTAACTCTATTAAAGTCAACATCGCTTTAGATGGAAAATCAGTTAAAAATATTATTGTGGATAAACACCAATTATATGAAGCGCTGCGGTTTGAAAAACCCACCACAGGTGTGTTGCAGCTTACAGCGGATGAACCTGGGTTAGAAGTTTATACATTTACATTTGGTTGATGATGGATCCCCGCCTGCGCGGGGATGACAAATTTGTGGGGATGGATGATATTTTAACGGACCCTAACGTCTCTCCATGTGCCATCGGATTGCATGCAAGCTGTGCCGTATACTTTATGTGATTTGCCATTTGACATGACATGGGTACGATAATTACGGCAATTTGGGTTGCCATTAATCGTGATCATGCCGCTGACAGGAACCACTGTATAGGTTGCGCCTGTTTTTGGATTAGTCCATTTTGTTGGTGTATTGGTAGGTGCATTTTTTAAAGTGTTATAAGTGGCCGTAGTATCAGTGCTATCCATTGAATGTCCAATGACACCGCCCACTAACCCGCCAACAACAGCGCCTACCCCAATTCCAACTGCACTGCCGCCACCTATTGCAGCACCTGCTAAACCGCCTACTACGGCTCCTGTTGCAACACCGATGCCAGTGTTTTGACCTTGGGTGTTAGATGCACAACCGACTAAACTAACCATGGCTGAAAGTAATGCCATGTGAATGATAGTTTTATTCATGATTCATATCTCCAAGAAAGTAATATGTGATAGGGATTGTTATTTCAGTTTACTCGAGGTGTGAAACAGTGATAATTAGGGAAAATACTCACTTATATTTTTCAATGGGTTAAGCATGATTTATTTGAACATTAAAAAACCATTGAACATTTAAGAGTTTTTTAAGCTTAAGTCTGTATATTAAAAACACATAAATTAATCAACGAGAGAGTCAAAAATGAGTTTTAATCGAATGGAACAACTTTTTGTCTGTGGTTCAGTGGTTTTTGCTATTGCAAGTCTATTGATTATAAGAAATATTGGATCTACTGATACTATTTTAGCTTATACGCCTTTTGCACGACAACCAAGAGAAGACAACGATGATGGTATGCCCGCACAACCGCCTGCACTCGTACGACAGAATGGTTTTTATCCAGCAGCTCCAGCGCGACTACGAGAGCCGGAGCCTGAAAGAGATGATAATAATGTTGGCAGACGACGTACAGCATTTTAATAATTAATATCCATAGGTAAAACGGCCTCTGTCACAAATGATTTTACGTGGCTTAAAAAATAAGTGATATCTTTAGGATATAAATATCCAATAGAACCAATTCTAAAAGAATTCTTATGTGCAACTTTTCCAGGATAGATAACAAACCCATGATTTTTTAAATACGCGTAAAAGGGTTTAAATAAAAATTTATGTGAAGTACCAGGAATCATTTCAGGTTCTAGAAAAGTGGTAATAATAGCAGATTGCAAATCGTTCGAAATATAGGATTCAAAACCTAATGCTCTCATGCCATCCACAAGAATTTGTTGATTCTTCATATAACGATTTGATCGAGCAGCGATTCCTCCTTCTTCTTCCAATTCAAGTAAGGCTTGATGAAAGGCTAAGACCGCGTGAGTGGGCGAAGTGTAGCGCCACTTACCTGCATCTTTTTCCATTTCATTCCATTGTCCGTAGAGATCAAGCGATAACGATTTTGCATTGTCTTTGCATAGTTCCATAAGTTTTTCTTTTTTGAGAATGACAAAAGAAAATCCTGGCACACCTTGAATGCATTTATTGGCGGAGCTAATCAAAAAATCGATATGTAAATTCGCGATATCAATATTTACGCCTCCAAAGCTACTCATAGCGTCCACAATAAAATGTTTTTGATATTCATGTGCTAGTTTAGCGATGGGTTCAAGTGAATTGAGAATACCTGTCGTGGTTTCACAATGTACCATGGCAATGTGTGTGATTTCTTTATGTTTATCTAATATTGCTTTAACCGTATCATAAGTAAAGACTTGGTTTTCATCGACTTCACAAATCACATAACGAAGTTTTAATGTAGCAGCGATTTCAACCATGCGTTTTCCATAAACGCCATTCACTAAAATTAATACGCAATCATGATTTGCATGTATGCTAGAACCTAGCACAGATTCCACGCCGAATGTGCCACTACCTTGCATAAGTACGGTGGTATATATAGCGGGATCGCAATCAGAAATATGTAACAAACGACGACGAATATCACTCACAATATTTTTATAATCATCATCCCATGTGCATGAATCATACCACATCGCGGATCTGACGTCTGGACTTGTCGATAAAGGGCCTGGTGTTAATAATAAATAAGGTACGTTTTGGTAATCACGCAACATGAGTATTTCCTGTTTTATTGATAAGTTCAATGATAAGTGGTAATTCAGCGATGTTATCGATGACATAATGAGCGCCCGCATGAAGCATTTGATATTTTATTTGCTCTGTTCTTTGTTTAAGATCATCATGATGCATGGTATCAATTTCATTTTTAGATAAACCTAACATACTGCTTCCTTTGACGACACCTATCGTCCAACAACCTGCATACAAACCTTCTTGAATATCCACCAATGTGTCACCGACTTTCATGACGGATCGAGTGTCCATGATATCTAATGCTACTAAGTTTTGATGTAACATATAAGGATAAGGGCGTCCGCGGTTAACTTGATCCGCAGCAATAATAAAATCGGGTATATATCCTTGATCTTTAGCACTTTCAGCGACTATATCTATCATTTTTTTAGTATAACCTGTCGTGCTGCCAATTTTGATATGGTGGTCTCGCAAATAAGATTGCACATCCAATACACCAGGAATAATTTCAGTATGCTCATGCAACATAGAAAAAATATTCATCTCAAATTGCGCATAAATTTTTTGAATATCATGATGTTCTGCGTATCGACCATATTTTTCATTGAAAGATAATTTGACTCTATCCATATTTAAAATCGCTTTAATATGATCTATTTTAAGTATGCCCATGGGTTCACGAATTTCATCAAGTGTGATGCTTAATTCTTGCTGTAAAAAAGCATGTTTCATCGCAAGAATGGGTGCCATGCATCCATAATCTACCGTAGTGCCCGCCCAATCAAAAATAATCGCTTCAAGTTGTTTCATAACTTATGTGTCCTTCTTTATTCATGGATTCATTAAGAATGATTTTTGCAAATTGCAGAGTAAATAAATATGCTGCGAATAATAAAACAGATAGAGACAGAATAACAGTTTCATAACCCCAGTAATCTTGAATTTTTGGTAATAATAACACGCCAATAAAAGATCCCGATTTTGCAAATCCAGAAATAAAGCCATGACCCGATCCGCGAACTTCTACAGGATAGGAGGTAGCAGATAATAAATAAGTGGTAACATCCGGTCCTAAATTAATGGCAAAATTAAATATCACAAACAGCAATATAATAATAACAATTTGATGCAAACCCACATGAAAATAAATGGCTAAACTAAATAAGCTAAGACTCGCACATAAAAATCCATATTTTTGTAATTGTAATAAGTTGACTTTTTCGACGATGAAAATAGCAGCAAGAGCACCCAGCATAAAGAAAATATTAATAATAAAAGTGCCCCATAAGGTAGCATCACTTAATAAAGTATGATGATTTAAATTCGACACAATGGTTTTGACTTGCATGGCTTGTAATAAATAGGGAACAAAAAAATTAATACCATAATAAGCGACATCCATTAAAAACCATGCTGCCATCAGGCAAATAGTGATATTTTTGTATTGCGTAGAAAAAATAAATTTAAGACCACTCATAGTCGTGTGCGCTGATTTTTTGTGAATCATTGTCCAAGCTTGACTTTCGGGAAGTCGTTTTACCCAATAAAAAGCGAATAGCGCAGGAATGCCGTGCGCCATGGCGCAAAGACGCCATAATATATATTCATCACACACGAGAGAAAGTAAAATAGCTATCACACAGCCAGCAGGTGCTGCTAAGCAATTAACAAACATTAAAAATGCTGTCTTGCGGGCATGTGAATGAGGCGGTGTCATTTCGATGAGATAAGTCGCGCAAAGTGGATAAAGAGTACCCGCTAAGAATCCATTGATGAAACGTACCAAGCAAAGTGAATAAAAATCAAAACTTAAGCTGTTTAATAATCCGAATATATAAATTAATAAAAAATTCCAAATTAAAATCCTATTTCGACCAAATACATCCGCTAAACGACCTGCTAAAATCGCACCAAGAATGGCACCTAAAGGTACGGTGGATTGTGTGATGCCAGTTTGCCAGCTTGATAGCGCGAATTCCGATGTATAAAACGATTCAATAAGTGATGAGCTGTAAAAAATATATCCTGCTAAAAATAAACCGAGGGAGCAAACTAGGCTAATAGCTTTTGAGTTTGTATATCCTGAATGAGTCGTCATATCATCCTTGTATATCCTTTGAGTGAGCGGATTATACAACCTAAAATTATATTTTGTCGTCTCGTTTATTAGTATTTTAATAATTAATGCACGGTCCTCGGTGTCATTCCCGCGCAGGCGGGAACCCATTCGGATGGATTCCCGCCTGCGCGGGAATGACACCGAGGATCCTAATTTATGTTAAAACTAGGCCGTGTGTAACATGAGTTAATAAAATGTTAAGATTTTTATGCTTAAAATAATGTATTAAGAATTTAAGGAAGAATATATGTTCAGTATGTTTAGCAAAAAGGCAGAAAAATCAACGGAAGAAAAATTTAGAGAAAAGCTTGCTACATTATCCGCTAGCACACCCGATTTAAAAGATTTATTTGCGCTCCTCAATGAAATGTCGGAACATCAGGAATCAATCAGGCAGGAGGTCAATGGTAATACGACGCATAAACTTTTTAAAAAAAGCTTTGCTTTTGAAAATATGATGAAACGAATCGATCAAGCTATTGAAGAGCACATTAATAATATTAAATCTGTTGAACAAAAAGATCATATCGATGAAAACATGCAGCGCAATAAAAAAATTGCTTCGACTATAATTTTGATTGCAAAACTAAGACAAATCATTGATAGTTCCTTGGATAATAACAGAGATGACTTAAATACACATAAAAACAATCATAAAGAAACAGCAAAAACGGTAGTCGGCGCGGCTTCGTCTATAGCGCCATATGTCGTAGGATATAACTTTGGGTATTTCACTTACGCTTTCGTTGCAAGCAACATTGTAAGTAGGTATATTCCTGGTAATCTATCTTACTGGATGGGTTTAGACGAAGTAAGAAGTGGAACGGTTAAATTATTTGATAAATGTAGCGAGATGTTGAAAACATCTCAAAATAATCTTGAGTATGTTTTAACGGGAGGAAAAGAATCAGAAAACTCATCACCTTTAGAATGTCCCATCACAAAATGCAAAATAGTACATCCGGTATTATGTATGCTTGATTATCAATTGTATGAAAAAGAGGAAATAGTAAAGTGGTTAAATGAAAAAGGTGCTTCACCTTTCAACCGCAAAAAATTAGAAAATGGACAAACTGTTGCATCGGTATTAGTAGAATGTCTCTCTATAAAAAATGCCATTGAAGAATTGGAGAATAAATTTAAGTTGGCGGAAGCTATACAACAACCTGCTATATCTGAAGCTATAGAATATAAATCTCCTTCTATACATTAAAAATTACTCGTTATACTGAACTTGCCCCCGCACTTGTTGCTGGGGTCGAGGCAGCTTTTAATTTTAAAGTGAAATTAAAAAGTTTTTCTTCGTTGCAAATTGGACAATAAGGGTAATTCCTAGATAGAATTTCAGTGTAATTTGATCAATACTATCATAGCGATAAGCCAGCGATTCCCGCTAAAGAAGGTTAGTTATGCATTTTGAAGCGACTTGTTGTCAGGATTGACAACATTAAGCACATGGACGTGCTGTTCGGAGCGTAAAAATGCATAACTAACCTTCTTTGGCAGGAATTGCTTGCGATAAGCTCATTCCAAGGAAGACAAACATGTGCGGTATTGTGGGAGCATTAGATTTAACGGGTGTTAGAGAATTTTCTAGAGATAGATTATTGGCTATGACCCGTGCTATTGCGCATAGGGGGCCTGATGATGAACATGTACATCTTGAACCAGGGCTTGCGCTGGGTGTGAGACGATTGTCTATTATTGATTTACCTCATGGCAGACAACCCATTGCCAATGAGGCAAAAGATGTTTGGGTTGCTTTTAATGGCGAACTTTTTGACTATCCAGAAATTCGACAAGAGTTATTAAAACGCGGTCATCATATGCTTACCCGATGTGATACGGAAGCTTGGGTACATTTATATGAGGACCACGGTGAAAAAATGTTTGATTTCGCGCGTGGTCAGTTTGCCGTAGCGCTATGGGATAGAAAAAATCATACCCTTCTTTTGGGGCGTGATAGAGTCGGTATTTGTCCGCTTTATTATACGATAGCAGAAGGTTGGCTATTATGGGCATCTGAAGTCAAGTCTTTGTTTTCCTCGGGTTTAGTCACTCCAAAGCCAGATACAAAAGGCATCGACTATCTCTTTAATTTTTTCTGCGCGGGCGCAACACGAACTTTTTTTGAAGGTATAACACTTGTGCCGCCTGGACAATATATACGGATTAAAGATAGTCAGTTGCGATTCTGCCAATATTGGGATTTAGATTTTCCCAATGCAGGTGATGAACGTCGATTAGCTGATCCTACGCCTTTGATCGAAGAATTAGATAGCTTGTTGGATAAAGCAGTTCAAAAAAGACTTAGATGCGATGTGCCTGTGGCAAGTTATGTTAGTGGTGGTGTGGATTCTTCATTGATATTAGGTATGGGATCTCGTCTTAATAAAGAACCTTTGCCTGCTTTTACGATTAGTTTAAACAAAGTAGGACATGATGAGCGGTCAAAATCAGAAGAAGCCGCAGCGGTTTGTGGCTCTCATTTAACTACATTAACCTTAGACGCCTCCCAGATTGCAGCAGCATTTCCTGAACTTATTCTTGCGGCAGAAGGTCCTATTTTAGATACCTCATGTTCGGCCTTGATGCAGCTTGCGGCACTCGTCAATCAAAAAGGTTATAAAGTTGTTCTTACAGGTGAAGGTGCCGATGAAGCTTTTGGAGGGTATTTTTGTTTTAAGGCTCAAAAGATGAGTGAAAATGTACGTCAATGGTTTGGTCCGACATTATCGAGGATGACTCGGAAGTTAACGCAGTATTCTGTGCATCGTAAACCACGTCATGGTTTAATAGATACACGCGATGCGCTTTATGGCGCTCGTCCCGCGCAACAATTTTTGTATGAAACAGTGGGTTTAGCACGAGAAAGTGTTTACAGCGAATCCATGTGGGAAAGTCTAGGACATCATAATCCTTACGATGACTTAGAAATTCGAAATCCAAGAATTAAACATTGGCATCCTCTGAATCAATCGCTTTATGTAGGTTATAAAGTGATGTTACCCGGATTGCTCATGCTTTCAAAAGGAGATCGTGTCGCGATGCACTCATCTGTTGAAACGCGATATCCTTATTTAGATGAAGATGTTATTGCTTTTTGTGCTTCCATTGATCCAAAGTATAAGCTGTATGGTTTGACTGAAAAATGGATATTGCGAAAAGTTGCCGCAAAATTTTTACCGAAGAATATAGCGAATCGACGTAAGATAAGTTTTAGCACGCATTTGTCGAGTATCTTTCTAGATAAAAATAGACCGCGGTGGGTCGATCAATTACTTTCTTATGAGTCTATTAAAAAAGCAGGCTACTTTGACCCAAACAAAGTCGCTCGAGAAAGAATGTTGCTAGCGAATTACCCTCAAATCATGCCGCGTCAATTTGTGCTTGATGCTGTTTTGACTACCGTTGTGTCAACGCAATTGTGGCATCATTTATTTTTTGGTGGTTTATGCGACTTGCCTGTTTGGACGCCTAAACTAAGAAATGACGAAGAGGGATTTGTATGAAATCTGACATGGTTTTAGAAGATAAAGTATTAACCATGCAACGTGATACAAAAGATTTATTAGAGTTGCAATATTTATCTTTAATGGACTACAACCTAAAAGAAAAAGAAGAAATATTATCTGACATTTCTAAAGTTACCGATTTAGGTATTTCAAGTTGGACGCATGAAGCTCAGCGTTTGAATCTTGATAAAGCTATTCAAGCCCAAAAAATCGAGAATGAAGTACTTAAAACAACATTAGACGATAAAGAATTGAAGTCGATGATGTTAGATGTGATGTTGTTTGGTAAATATATTTTGATTTATCGAAAGCCACCTTACAATCGAGAACAAGAACTATATTATATTAGTCAATTTAAAGAAAAAATCCGTAGTTTGTTTTCAAAAGTAAAAGATATCCAAGCTTTAATTAAAGCGCTCACAGAGGTAGGCGGAGTGTTTCGTATCATTCCTCTCGCTTATGCAGAAATTGCTGAACAGGATAAACTGTTACAAGAATTTAGAGCTTCTGAATTAGTGGGTCACAATGTAGCTTATCAAGTTGCAAAAAATGAAGATAAATTTGAACATCTAAAAATTACCAATGAAACAGGTAAAGTTTTAGAAGAGTATGCTATTACCGAAATTAGAGTCATGAGAGAAGATGGCAAGCGAAATAGAGGACTAAAAGGTATTATTTTAATTTCTAAAACGATTCAAGAAGAATCTCTTCCTACGCTTTTTATTAGCTGGGCGGGAACTCATGGTGGTGAATCACTCAATGCGGATCTTGAAAGAACGCCAGGAGAAGAATCATTCAGACAAGGTGAAGATCAAATCCTAAAACAGATTATCGCGACGATTCAAAAAATTGGAAGACCTGTAAAAATTATGATTTGTGGGCATAGTTTAGGAGGTGCTTTATCGCAGTTATTATTTCATTCATTACAACGTATATTAGTCTTTCAAATTAAAGACGAAGAAATTCAGCGAAAAGTGAGTCAACTTGAAATAAAATTTAATGATGCGCTACGTCAGTTAAGTCCACATCAAAGAGATTTAAGTGAAATTAAATTCGATATGAATTTAATATCTGACATGCGAGTCGATGTTTGGAATTCCGCAGGTGTGTTATCGCCTGTCATTGATTATTCAAACGAGTTAGCGGCTATCCTTGTTAAAAAAGGTATTCCTCAATATGCAACTTTTGGATTTGTGAATGGTGATGTGCTGCAGTCCGTTGGCCATGGCAGTATACTTAATAAAGTTCATGAAAATGGTGCAAAGATTAAAGTATTGCAAGTGGAATCATCAACGACCAGAACTCTTATGGCCGCGTTAAGCGCATCTGCGGCTTTTCCTGCAGGTTTGGGTTTGGTGGGAAGCAATCCTCTCGGTTGGATTGCAAGTGCGGTTTGGGCAGGAGCTATGTTTGCTGAAATATTTAATAATACGTCAGCCGCGCATCGAAAGCATCATTTCAAAACGAGTGCTAGACCAGGGCAAGGGTATTCTATATTTACAAGTCATAAAGATGATGGCTCGCTCAACACGGATGAATGTAAGAAAATTCAAGAACATCTCACCTATCGATCATCCAGTCTTCTTGATACAGGTCTTCATATGATTAGCCAAGCATATATGCAAGAAGAAAGGTTTAAAAGTGAATTTAACAATGCTGTATTGCTCGATAAAAAGGATGGAAAGTATGAAAAATCCTTGCAGTTTGTGATTGCGCGCATAAAGTCCATGAGTTCGGTTGAAGAAGCGCGAATTATCAAATTATTAAATAATAAAGAACTTGAAAATTTATTGTGTGTACAAGATGAAAAAGGAAAAAATCTTTTACATCATGCGATTGAAAATGCTAACTATGCATTCGCTCTCGAATTATTATCTCGTGAGCCTGCCACGACAAGTCAAATCGACCAGGAAGGCAACTTTCCTTTGCTCACTTTTATGCAAAAAATAAATACTTATTTATATCAGCCAGTAGAAACTTATAACATTGGTATTATATTGCTTGCTATGACTCACCTTGATTTGTCACTTAAAAACAAAGCAGATCAATCGGTTGAAAAAATTTATCGAAGTTGGTATTGGTCTGGGTACAATGCTAGAGCATTAATGATAGAACTTGCCAAACGGATTCCATTGAATGCAGTTGCAACAAACATCACTACGGCAACAGATACACCGGTTGCGAATCCACTTTAGGCTTGACTTAGGTATCATCCGCATAGAGAATGCAAACAAAAACAGCGCCTTAGTTTTCTTTGTTTATGGATCATGCATTAACATTGACATGCTGAGGAGTATTTTTATTCAATTATAAATATAAATTTAACGAGGTAATTATGCCAATGTCCGATCGAGAGTTCAATATGCTTAAGCGTTCACCAGAAGGGTGTGGTTCCCCCCAATGTGATGGAACATGTGAAGGCAACTGGGGAATGCCGGAAAGAAGCTGGGCGTATCCGTCGTCGCAACCAAGTCAGGTACCATATAGCTCTAATACCAGTTCATATTGGGCGTCAAGCGCAACATACCGAGGACCACGTGATCCTGACCTTGAGCGTCGTCAACTAGAAGCATATATTCAGACGGAATCTCAAAAAACAAAGGGTTGCTGTTCTATCTCTTGATATCTTCATAGATTGTGGCCGAAGATAAAATTTGATAAAGTATAAGTACTATTGAACATGGAGCGCAAATAGTGTGAAAAAATCGCATTTATTTGTCTTTATAGGGATATTTTATTCCTCATTTGTGGTTTCTGTCTCTTATGCTGCTTTTACCCCAATACAAGTACCGTTTCAAAAACCCTCAGGAACTACTACCACTCCTTCCTCATCCGGAACCGGAACACCATCACCATTTCAATCAACATCGGGAACTACTAATTCGTCCTCATCTTCATCATTACCAGGAGTAAGTTCTACTATTGTTACACCGATTCCGGCTACAAATCTTGTAACACGATCACCCGTTTTATCACTGGTGGCAGCAGGCACGGTAACGGTTACAACTAATCCTGATGGTAGTCTGTCTGCGGCATGTCCAGCGGGATCGATACTTGGCGGTTTAAGTAATAATTCATCGCTGGTTTATATGTATAATCCTAAGGGAAAAGCGGATCCCATCCAATACACATGTACAGCGCCTCATCAATGTTATGCCGGCGAATTTCAATCGGGTATTTCTTGTTGGTGTGCTGGCTCGGCCAATAGCTGTTGTAATTCAGCTTTTTACGATTGTAATTATACTGAGCAAAATCAACCCTGTCCTCAAACCTATAGTTCATCCGGGGCATGGGGCAGTAGGTCTGCAATAACGGGTAGTACTCCCGTGAACGCACCTGACATCACTACTAATGGCACATGCTATTATCCGGTGGTAACATGGGTGCCATCAACATCCGTGACGCCCGAGCCAACTCCTAATACTACCCTTAATATTCCTCAAAACTGAGAAAAAACTGTTGATCATAAAATCTACAATGGTATAATAACTGCTCACATGAGAGCCTGTTATGATGATATTTATTAGAAAATTTACGTTTTTATTGCTGTTTTATAGCTCATTTGTATATGCCGCACCTGTTATTAATGAACAATATGCTAATTATATAATCACGGGTAATTCAGCAAACGCATTACGAGACCAAATGTCCACATTTGGGCCTGGCGATATTGCTTTAGAGCGTTTTGATGCCAGTACAAAATGGTATATTCAATGGCAATACCATTATCAACCTGTTGCCAATGGATGTTATTTAACAAAGGTGGATGTGAAAGTTGATATCACTTACCGTTTTCCTGAGTGGTCAGATTATGCTTTGGCAGATGATGGTTTAAAGCAGCATTGGAATGGTTATATGCAGAATTTAAAAACCCATGAAAGAGGTCATGCTGAAAATGGTGTTGCGGCAGCGACGGAAATTGAACGTGCCTTGATACAACTACCCGCCATGCAAAGCTGTGAAGATTTGGCAAATACGGCAGATAATATCGCCTATA
>Ga0207073_1073_pt2 | contig 15758 bp, 13 predicted proteins | sample Alteio_BWMinHeat_65_FD_153575 | JGI IMG/M metagenome (GOLD analysis project Ga0207073, IMG submission 153575) | Enriched cells from forest soil in Barre Woods Harvard Forest LTER site, Petersham, Massachusetts, United States -... | ecosystem: Environmental > Terrestrial > Soil > Temperate forest >...
GCTCAAGCGTTGGACGTAATCGTTTTGTGTTCAGGCGATGGCGACTTTATTCCATTGGTTGAGTATTTAAAAAACCAAGGCAAGCGCGTAGAAATTATGGCCTTTGGAAAAACTACGTCCTCACGCCTAAAAGAAATTGCCGACGAGTTTATTGATATGGATCATTCACCAAGTTTTTTATTAAAAAATTAAATAATTAATCGCGATACCTAGTAGACGAATACCATCCGATTGACCCGAATCCGCCAGCCGGCGGATCGAGTCAGCCGGATGAAAATTCGAACTACTTAGATACCGCACAACATATGGAAAAACAAGTATTTGAGTTGGAGGTGGCAGGCAGAATGTTAAAAATCAAGATTACTGATTGGGCCTCGCAAGCCTCGGGATCTTGCCTGGTAAGCTATGGCGACACAGAGCTGATTGCCACAGCCACCATGAGCAACAAAGATGTTTCTGGACAGGATTTCTTCCCCCTGTCGGTGGACTACGAGGAAAAGTTTTACGCTGCCGGAAAAATTTATGGTTCAAGGTTCCTAAAAAGAGAATCAAGACCAACCGACGACGCTATTTTAACCAGCCGCATGATTGACCGCGCCGTTCGCCCGCTATTTCCTAAAGATTTTAAAAAAGAAGTGCAGGTGATTACCACGTGCCTTTCTTGGGATGGAGAAAATGACCCCGATCTTTTTGGAATGATTGGTGCTTCCTTTGCGTTGGCCTCTTCGCACATCCCATGGAACGGTCCGCTGGCTGCTGTTAGAGTTGGTAAGGTAAATGGTGAATTCATTTTAAACCCCACCTACAAACAGCGTGCTGAAGGCACCATGGATTTGACCTTGGCCGCTTTAGAACGCGACGGAAAAGTCCTCATCAACATGATTGAAATGGGGGCCAAAGAAACTGGAGAAGATGAAGTATTAGCTGCCATGGAATTTGCCGAAAAAACGCTTCACCAGATTATCAATTTCCAAAAAGACATTGTCAAAAAGATTGGCAAAGAAAAAGTTACGTTCTTGGCTGCGGTGGATTTAGATATCGAAAAAGAGATTAAAGAATTCTTGGGAAGCAAGTTAGAAGAGACTTTAATGAACGCGCCAAAAGGAGAGAAAAACATGGCAGGGGTGGATGCACTGAAAGAAGAGTGCATAACAATGATCAAGGAAAAATATGAAGGCCAAGGCAAAGAAAAGCAGGTACTATACTTTTTTGAAAAAGAAACCGAGCGATTGCTTATCCATAATATTTTAGAACTTAATAAGCGGCCAGATGGCAGAACTCCCGAAGAAATCCGCCCGCTCTGGTGTGAAATCGCAGTATTGCCTCGAACTCACGGCAGCGGCGTGTTCCATCGCGGACTGACCAAAATTTTGTCTATTTTGACCTTGGGCGGACCCGGAGACCAGCAAATTTTGGAAGGCATGGAAATTGTGGGCAAAAAGCGATTCATGCATCATTACAATTTCCCTCCGTTTTCAACTGGCGAAACCGGGTTTATGCGCGGGCCAAAACGAAGAGAAATTGGCCACGGGCATTTGGCAGAAAAAGCTTTACTGCCGCTCATTCCCGATCCGCTCAACTTCCCCTATACTATAAGAATCGTATCTGAAGCGTTGTCATCAAATGGATCAACATCTATGGCTTCAGTGTGCGCGGCCACCATTGCCCTTATGGACGCGGGAGTACCCATTAAAGAACCCGTAGCAGGCATTTCTATTGGCCTGGCCAAAGATGAAGTTTCAGGAAAATACAAGGTCTTAACCGATATCCAAGGACCAGAAGATCATTTTGGCGACATGGATTTTAAGGTAGCTGGAACCAAGAACGGAATCACCGCCATTCAGATGGACGTGAAAATTGACGGCATTGATATGGCCATCGTTAAAGAAGCGCTAGTCAAAGCAAAAGATGCAAGATTGAAAATTCTTGATATAATAAAAGCACAGATTGCAGCTCCTCGCGCCCACCTCTCGCCTTATGCTCCTAAAATCGCTTCGTTCATGATTAATCCAGCTAGAATTGGCGAAGTAGTAGGACCAAAAGGAAGCGTGATTAATAAATTAATAGAAGAGTTCGGGGTCACCATTGATATTGAAGATTCCGGATTAGTTGCTGTTACCGGCCAAGACCAAGCAGCAGTAGAGGCCTGCGCCAATAAAATCAAAAGTATTGTCCGCGAAGTAGTGGTGGGAGAAATTTTTGAGGGAACGGTCAGAAAAATTATGGACTTTGGAGCTTTTGTAGACATTCTTCCAGGACAGTCGGGCTTAGTCCACATCTCAAAGTTCGTCCCTCAGCAAATTAAGAGCGTCAACGAAGTAGTCAAAGAAGGAGAGATTATTCCTGTTAAGGTAACTGGCATCGACGAATTAGGAAGAATTAATTTGTCGGCTATGGAAGCAGGATTTAAACCAAAAAAGAAATAGGTAGTTATTAAATAGTTTATCGCCATGGCTGTTGATCAAACATTACAAATCAAAGATTTGCTGGCTCAAAGTCAAATCAGGACGATGAAAAAAGACCTCAAAAAGTTACGCGAGGCAGATGTTGTAGAAGAGAGCCAGAAAATTAGCGATCTTAACATACCTAAAAAGACCGAGCCCAAAAAAGTTGCAATAAAAACAGCCATCCCGGCGACACCAACACCTCCAGTACCACCCGTTCAAAAGATGCAAGTGGCGCCAAAAACACAAGTTCCACCGCCAAAAGCAAACACCAGCGAAGAGGAAAAGCAGCAAATCTTCTTGATTGAAAAGCAAAAAGAAGATTTTAAGAATCAATTGCAGATCCTCGTCAAAAGCAAAGAAGACATCGCAACGAAGCGTCGAGCTGCCGAAGCCAAGAAGAACGACTGGCAAGCAAAACTCAATCCTTTAATAGACAAAGAAAATAAAGCTACTGACGATCAACGAGAATCCATTGAAAAGCAGCGCTGGCCCATTGAACAAGAACTCACTAATCTAGAAAAAACTATTAAGGACTTGGATGCAGAATATCGCAACATTGAAGAAAAAGAAATTCAGTTGCGAGCTAACATGGTTGAAGTTGATACCTCCCTCGACGACATTTACACTATTGCCAAAAGCAGGGAAGTCTCGATGCCAGAGGCGCCAAAAGCTCCTCAACCAGTGGTACCAAAACCAGCTGCGCCCATTCCGCCAAAACCCGTACACAAGCCAACTACAACACCAGAACAACAAATAGAAAAACTTAAAGAAACGGTGCAGGCTTCCGCCAAAGTTGAGAACGTGCAAAGGAAAAAGTTTTTAGAAGATATTGAGGCTTGGGCAAATTCAGACAAAAAATAATCAACATGGATACAGAAAAAATAAAATCATCACTAGAAGTTGAGAAGGCGAAATTAGAAAAAGAGCTTGAAGGGTTTGCTGTTAAGGATCCAAATATAAAAGGCAACTGGGATGCCAAACCCATTAATCGCGAGGACAGCGACATGGAAGAAAAAGCTGATGAAGCAACCGAATACGATAATCTTTTATCACTCGAACACAGCCTTGAGCTAAGACTCAAAGATGTCAACGCAGCTCTAGAAAAGATCTCAGCAGGCAGCTATGGCATTTGCGAACGATGCGGCAAAAAGATTGAGGAGCAAAGACTCGCAGTAGCTCCCGAGGCACGGCTTTGCCTAACCTGCAACCAAAATGGCTAATATGCCAAGCAAAGTGCTATCGGCAGCCATTGTGGGGCTAGATGCCAAACCAGTTGAAGTTGAAATTGATGTCTCGCATGGATTGCGTTCGTTTTCTATTGTAGGATTGCCCGACAAGGCTGTAGAAGAAAGCAAAGAGAGAATTGAAGCTGCCATAAAAAGCTCAAAGCTTTTGTCACCGCATCAACGCACGTTCAGGATTTTAGTAAACTTGGCTCCCGCGGATTTAAAAAAAGAAGGCTCGCTCTATGACCTGCCAATTGCATTGGCTTTTTTATTAGCCTCAAAACAAACTACATTTAATCCTGACAAGAAAGTATTTTTAGGAGAGCTGGCACTGGATGGAAAACTGCGACCAATTAAAGGAGCCTTGTCAGTCGCCATTATGGCTCGCGACCTTGGCATTGAAGAAGTTATTTTACCGCTGCAAAACGCCAAAGAAGCAGCTCTCATCAATAACGTCAAGATTATTGGAGTGAGTTCACTCGAACAAGCCCTATCTCACTTAGAAAATAGAACTGTCGTAGCACCAACCATAGCAGAAATTCCAACAGATCAACGCCTAGATCACCAAGTTGATATTAGTTGGGTCAAGGGACAGGAATACGCCAAACGAGCCCTGGAAATTACCGCCGCTGGCGGACATAATTTATTTTTCTTTGGACCTCCCGGAGGAGGAAAGAGCTTAATGGCCAAAGCTTTGCCGTCAATTCTGCCACCCTTAACATTTGAAGAATCCTTGGAAGTTACCAAAATTTATAGCGTGGCTGGATTACTTTCCCATGGACAGACATTGGTCAATTCGCGGCCATTTAGGTCTCCGCATCCGGTATCATCTGATGTGGCCTTAATTGGCGGAGGCAATCCACCCCGCCCCGGAGAAATTACCTTAGCGCACCGAGGAGTTTTATTTATGGATGAGTTCCCTGAATTCCACCGCGATGTATTGGAATCTTTGCGCCAGCCCATTGAAGATGGCAAGATTACTGTTTCGCGAGCTAAGCACACGTTTACCTTCCCAAGCCGGTTTATGTTAATTGGAGCTTCCAATCCTTGCCCCTGCGGATACTACAACAGCGCTGAAAAGCCGTGCATTTGCTCGAATGCCCAAATTTCCATGTACAAGAGAAAGCTATCGGGACCTTTAATGGATCGCATGGATATTTTTATCGAGGTTCCAGCAGTAAAGTATGAAAAGTTAACCAGTGAGACCGCAGACAATCAAAGCAGTCAAATGAGAAACAATATTCAAAAAGCCAGAGAGCTGCAAAAGAAGCGATTTGCCGGCATACCAATATTAACCAATTCCGAAATGAATATTCCTGAAATAAAAAAGTATTGCACCTATGGCACTGATTCAGAAGTTCTCCTCAAAAAATATGTTGATTCGGGAAAATTATCAGCTCGCGGATACCACCGAATCTTAAAAGTTGCCAGAACCATTGCCGACCTGGCTCAATCAGAAAATATTAAGCACGAGCACATTGCAGAAGCTCTCATGTATAGGTTAAAAGACTAACAATAAAAAACCCGCCAGCTGGCGGGTTTTTTGCTACGTTAAACTATTTATAACTTAGGTGTGTACCCATCGGATACTTTGCCAACGGATTGACGCCGCCCATCACTTGGAAGTGAACGTGACACCCAGTGGCGTCGCCAGTTCTGCCCATCAAACCAATTCTGTCGCCAACATTAACTTTATCTCCTGGTTTTACAAACAATGTCTCAAGGTGGCCGTAATAGGTTGAAACATTGTTAATGTGCAGAATAGTAATGTAGTTACCCATGCCAAAGTTCCACTGATTATTTCCTACCGCGCGCTGAACCGTTCCAGCAGCGGCCGCATAAATCGGCGTACCGCACTTGTTAGCATCATCAACCGCATTAAAGAAGTGCAAGCCCTGAGTAATAATTCCTTCGGCAGGAATAATAAAGAAGCTGTCGGGCAAGGGAGTCTCGCCATTGTTAACTGGTCCGACGTAGGCTGCAGGCATAACTCCGCCAGGGATAATCAAAATGTCTCCAATGTAAATATCTCCCTCGCCAGCTAAACTGTTAAAAGCAATAATATCATCGGCGCTAGCTTTGTAGGTCTTGGCAATAGTGCCAATGGTGTCTCCCGCCCTGACTACATGAATCACTCCAGAAACCGGCAAAATGACCAAGTCTTGGCCATTTTTTAGCGCGGCATTCTTTGAAAGACTATTGGCTGCAGCAACGGTATCTGGTGTAATACCAAATTGATCGGCAACTGACTTAATGGTGTCTCCTGTCTGAACAATATAATCAACGACGTTCTTGCGATTTTGTTCAGAATCATCGCCGAGCAGGGCGCCCAATGTTTGTGTAGTAGTTACATTGGGGGTAGACACGCCATACACGAAACTGTCCTGGCTTAATTTCAAATCTGGAGCCTCGCGGCCAGCAAGACTGTTCTGGCTCAAAAAGAGGTCTGCGTTGTCGGTGGCACCAACGCTATTTTGTCCATTCAAAAAGACAGTGTTGCTGCCTTCGAGGGTGCTAAGTTGCGCCAAGCTATTAGAACCAAAAAATAAAAATGCCAACAGAACAAAAGAGAGGAAACCAAAATGGAAGAAGGGGTTTTTAAAAATCCTCTTTGGTGCTAATTTTTTAAATTGTTTGCGCGAAAATATAGACAATGCGGTTTATGAGCCCCAAAGTTAATATTATATTAAAAGTATCACTTCCTGACACCCCCGTCAATACGTACTATAATCCTTTTTATTTTTGTCAAATATGTGCTATACTCATGCCCATGGATCTCATCTCCCCCAAAAACATTAAGGAACTATTAACACAATACGACTCTACGCCTTCAAAAGGTTTAGGCCAGAATTTTTTAATAGACGGGCACGCGCTTGAAAAAATTATTGCAGCTGCTGATTTGAATAGCGAAGATGTTATTGTAGAAGTTGGGCCGGGGATTGGAGTATTAACTCAAGAACTAGCCAAGAGGACAAAGAAGGTCATTGCCATCGAAAAAGATCAGCATATGGTAAACATCCTCCAAAAAACACTCAAAGCATATGACAACGTTGAAATTATTTGTGCAGACGCTTTGCAGCACAATCTAGACGTCAAAAAATATAAAGTCATTGCCAATATCCCTTACTACATAACCTCGCCCTTGATTCGAAAGTTTTTGGAGTCTACTTATAAACCAACCGAAATTATTTTAATGATGCAAAAAGAAGTGGCACAGCGCATTTGTGCCAAAGTTCCCGACATGAATTTACTGGCGGTTTCGGTGCAGTTTTATGCGAGCCCCAAAATTGTCTCATATGTTTCAAAAAGTAGCTTTTGGCCAGCCCCCAAAATAGACTCTGCTATTATAAAAATAACTCCGAAAGAAACCACAAAAAATATTGATGCTAATGCATTTTTTAGCATCGTAAAAGCTGGGTTTTCTCAACCCCGCAAACAATTGGGCAATAATTTTTCCAAAGCACTCAAAAAAGACAGAGAAATTATCTCTGCCTGGCTTTCTCAAAATAATATCAACCCCATGCAACGTGCGGAAACACTTAGCATCGCTGACTGGGAAAGGTTAACCACCAATTTTTTACAATAAAAAAGCCTTGAAACGAGTTCAAGGCTCCACTGCACGCGAAGACCGAAGAAGATTCACCGAGGAATCAGATGATACGGTATCGGTCTGGCTTGTCTCAACTTCGACTCTTGGTTCATGCGCTCCATCGCGGCCACAGAGTCACTCTCCATTTTTGCCTTTTGCATGGCAACGCTCTGCGCATCGGCGAGCTTCTGAGCCTCTTTCAGCTCAGCCGCCAATTTAGCCTTCACTAGCTCGGCTTCGGCTTTGAGCTTGGCCTCCTTGGCAAGGTCTTCCATCCCTGGCGGCGGGATAGGGATGGGAATTGGCTGGCCAGGTTGGCCTTTCTTTTCGACTGGAAGCTTTTCTTCAAGCTTCTGCTCTTTGACCAACATTGGCCCAACCTGAGCCAAGTTGATCTCGTCACTGATCTTGTCGACAAGCTTGCCGACGAACTCCGCTTGTTCCCGGGTGGGCTTCTGGACATCCTGCCCCACAGCTTCCTTGCTGGTCCTTGCCATGAGAACTAGCGCTACCATGACTATCGCTGTAATTGCGATGGTGGTAACACTAGCCAGAATGGCAATCGGCATCCTAAGGTCTTTTCGAGACATAGGCACCTCATCAAAGAAGAAAGGGCAACTAAATTGATCATACCTTATTCAATGCTCCTGTCAAGGGCATATTCGCCTACTACATATACTGTATATCTAGCAAGTTAAAATATCATTAATGAATGCTTTGGTCTGCCGTTTTATCCTGTGGATATCCCCAACTTATTGACTCTTCGATTTATGGTACAATAAGGGAATTTGATGATGCAAAAATTGTCTCTATTTTTTAATTCTTTGTGGAAGCGCAAAAAGTTGCTCATTTTTGCCTTCCTCTTTTTTGTTGTCGCGGGGATTTTTATGCCAAGCATGCATCCCATTCAAGCTGCTTGCGGCGATGCACCACTCGGAGACATTCCTGCATGTATTCAGTTAATATCGGGTCCTGTGAGCAATGTTTGGGCATGGTTCCGCTTCACCTCGTGGAATAATTTTGTAGTAACCCCTATTGTGGGCGTCGCTGACTTCTTCAACCTTATTTTCTATTACATTGCAACTGGTGTTGGATACTTATTCATCGAGGTTATGATTTGGGTGTTGGGTAATGGCAATGCCATTACGAGAATGACTGTGTTTCTTTCCGCTTGGAATGTCATAAAAGCCTGGGCCATTATGCTCATTGACTTAAGCCTGATTGCCGTAGCCCTCATGCTCATCCTGCGGCTATGGGTAGATAAAGCAAAACAATTACTGCCGCGAATTATCATTGTGGCGCTGTTAATTAACTTTTCTGGAGTCCTGGTGGGGCTATTTTACGACATCTCAAACTTGATTATGACTGGGTTGCTGGCCAATACCAATGGCAGGCAAGGGGCAGACCTGGTGCTGAAAGTTAATGATGCCTGGAATGCTATCATCTGGCCATTTGACGTGCGAGCTGCCCAAGGATTCAGCAATGTCATGCTGTATTTTACTCTAAACCTACTCTTTGACGCCATGTATTTTATTCTCGCTTTGGCGCTCTTGTATTTTTGTTTTATCATGGTAGAGCGTTACGTTATTTTGGCAATGTTGTTTGTGGTTTCTCCTTTAGCCTTCGCTTTTTGGATTGTCCCCGTGGATGCAGGACAAAAATTATTTGCCGAATGGTGGGAGCATTTTTTAAAATATTGTTTTCTGGGAGTGGGAGCGGCTTTTTTCCTGCGCCTTGCCATACAAATACTTGAAAGCTACCCCTGGGAACATGTGGCGGCAGGAGATTATGCCGCATTAATGCCCATGATTATACACTTTTCCATTGTCATATTTACGTTAGTATTTGGATTAATTTTAGCCAAAAAAGGATCCCAGCGCGCTGTTGATTACACCATGAAAGGCGCAGGAATAACATGGAAAGTCGTGGGAGGTGTAACTGGAGTGAAGGGTGTAACAGAAAGAACTTCAAATGCAGTACTTGATAAGATAAAGTATAATAGCTTTGTCAACTACTTTAGAGATTGGTATGGCGGAGCAGGCGCCAGTGCTTTGGCACAGAAGAAAGAGGTGGGTGCAAGACTTGAAGCCAACGAGGCAACAGAGAGAATCGGAGCCCTCTCACTGAAAGAGCGTGAAGGCATAGCCTTTGGTAGTGCATATACAGAGCAACAAAGAGTGGACAGAACGGCAGCTAGAAAAGCAATGTTTGAAGATGGCACTATTAATAATCATCCTGATAAAAAACGCGAGATTGCAGAAGATCTCATTAGTCAAGGTGTTTCATCAAGCCTTGTCACCAAGGGCCAGCCTGATTTGATTGACCTTAATAAGGGTGCGATTGCCAGGCAGAAAGCTCGAATTGCATCAACGGTTAAATTGGGCGATAAAGATAAAGATGGCAATACTATAAAGACAGAGACACAAAGACAGGCTTATATCGACAGCGAGGCAAAGAGAGCTGCCAAGAGAGAAGAGTATGCCAATATGAAGGTAGAGAATCTTGAGAACACTAGCGATGAAGATATAGTCAAGGAAGTTAAGCAGGCTATTAGTGCGCTCAACAAAGGTGAAGAGATTACGGGCAGACAAGCACAATTCCTGCAACAGGCCGTTAAAAATAAAATTCTTGAAGAGTGTGGCACATTTGATGAGGTTGGCAAATTGCTTAAACATGCCAAAGATGATCTTGGCTCAAGCGCTTTGAAAAACGCAAAAGATCAAGATCCATTGTATGCCGAACACGATATACAAGAAGTAACTAAGGCGCGTGACAGATACCTTAAAGACTTAGGCACAGACTTTGCAACACAAAAGGCTTTGGCTGATGGGGGAGATAAGGATGCTATAGCCAAAATAAAGCTGGCCGAGCGAGCGCTAACTGATAGTTTGTTTGCCGGAAGTGATATTGTAAGAGACCTGTCTAAGACCGCACTAAAACGCGGAGAGTTGATTATAAACCTAAAACAAAAGGGGTTGTGGCGAAAACTTGAAACTATGACATCGGCCAGACTCGATGCAATCAAGAAAGCTACTGCAAATCCAGCTGAGCGCGCAAAAATATTCAAGGAAATTGGCAGATTGTTCGGAACTGGCAACGCTAAGGACACCGATAGAGCCAATGAATTAGCGGATATCGTAGCAGAAATCGATCTTTCTTAAAATTTATGAACAACAAAAGTAAAAATCAAAGAATAGCGTTTAGCTTCCCAGAAGAAATCACTACAGTGGATGTTATTCATGAAATATTAGAAAACAATGGGTTACCAGAAAGCAACCAAGAATATGTTGATAAACTTACGAAGGAAGTCGAACCAAGAATGAAGATTGCCCGCGACGCGGCAATCGCCATGTTTGAGAAAAAAGTGCCCGAGAATAAGGTTGCCGAGTTACTTGCAAAACACCTTGAAACTTCGCCCGAAATCGCCAAAAAGATTGTAGTCGACATCAACCAAAAGCTAATTCCCTATGCCAAAGTGATAACCGACGAAGAAGAACCAAAAAGAGAAACCGCAAAACCTGCCGCGCCAACTCCGCCGCCGCCAAAGATGCCTTATAGCAAAAAAATAGAAATTCCGAATGTAGAAGAAAATGCCGCCAATATGGAAAAATCCGAACAGCTCCAAAAAGCGCGCACCGTTATTCCCCAGCCCGAAACACCGAAGCCACAGGGAGCGCCCGACCCATACAAAGAACCTATAGAATAAAATCATGGCACAATATCCCATTCCACAATTTATTGAAGAGGAAGGCAAGATTGTTTTTTTTCTGACTTACCGGCAGTTTTTTGAGTTGGTTGGCGGAGGCGGAGTCATTGTCTTGCTTTACGCGATTCTGCCCTTTTATTTGTTTATCATCGCCGCGCTGGTGGTGGCAGGGCTGACGGTGATTATTGCTTTTTTGAAGGTCAACAATCAGTCAGCTCCAGCGTTTTTCTTAACGGTTTTGGGATTTAGCGTCAGCGGGAAAACATACACTTGGAGAAAGAAGGAATCAAAACATTCTGCAAAAGCCAAAAAATTGGCCCCCATAAAAGCAGCACAGACAACAAGCCAAAAGCCAACATTCAACATGCAGCCAAGCAAATTAAGAAATATACAGAAGGTGATTGATACAAAGAAATAACATGGATCAACCAACACAAGAATTTTTAGAGATACAAAATATTAGGGAAGGAGTGGTGATTTTAAAAAACGGAGGCATCCGTGGCGTGCTTATGGTTTCTTCCCTCAACTTCGCTCTAAAGTCCACCGAAGAACAGTCGTCTATCGTTTTTGCCTTTCAAAGCTTTTTGAACTCTTTAGATTTTTCCTGCCAAATCGTTGTCCAGTCACGAAGAATCAATATTACCCCGTATCTAGACACGCTTAAAAATCTTGAAGATAATCAAAGCAATGAGTTGTTGCGCGCCCAAACCGCTTCTTATCGTGAATTTATTAAAGAATTAGTTCAAGGAGACAGCATCATGACCAAAAGCTTTTATGTGGTGGTGCCTTACACGCTCACCGAGATATTAGGAGTAGGAGCCATTTCCAAGCAGTCAAACCTTTTATTCGGCAAAAAAACAGCCGGAGAGCAACAGCTAAGCGATGAAGAATTTGAAAAGTGTAAAAACCAACTCTGGCAGAGGATGGAATTCTTGGCCATGGGATTGAAGCGTTGCGGACTAGAAATCATTCCCTTAACAACTCCTGAATTAATTGAGCTGTATTGGTCGCTCCACCATCCTTCCGAAGCAGAAAATGGATATTCACCAGAAATTTTGCCCGAGCTTTTAAAATAATATGTTTAATCCATTCAAAAAAGATACCGACGAGATGAATGATCAGCCCGCAGAGCAGGAGGAAATTACCATCCAGGACATTATTGCTCCCTCGTATATTGGCGTTAACCAAGACAATATAAAATTGGGAGATAAAATTTCCAAGTCCTTTTTTATTTTCTCCTATCCAAGGTACCTCAACACCGGCTGGCTGTCTCCTGCCATTAACTTAAATGTGCCCATGGACATTTCTTTTTTCGTCCATCCGATTGATAACGCGCTCATTTTAAAGAAATTGCGATCAAAGATTACCCAAGTTTCTTCAGAGCTGTTAGAGCGGCAGGAAAAGGGGCTCATTCGAGATCCAGCCTTGCAAACAGGCTACCAAGACATTGAAAATCTGCGAGACAAAATCATTACCGCCCAGGAAAAAATGTTCCGGTTTGGCTTGTATATTACCATCTACAACAACACGGCCGAAGGCATGAAAGAAACGGAAACAACACTGCGGTCAATTTTTGAGTCTCGCCTTATTTACATTAAACCCACGCTCTTTAAACAGCGCGAAGGATTTATCTCCACCAGCCCTTATGGATTGGATTTGGTTAATGTTCATGTGCCTATGGACACGGAACCGCTTTCCACCACCTTCCCATTTATTTCTTTTGACTTAAGCAGCAATGAAGGAATTTTATACGGCATTAACGGCCATAATAATTCGTTGGTGCTGTTCGACCGCTTCACGCTGGAAAACTCAAACATGGTAGTGTTTGCCAAGTCTGGGTCAGGAAAGTCCTATGCTATTAAGCTAGAAATATTGCGATATCTTATGTTTGGAGTGGATGTGATTGTTATCGACCCTGAAAACGAGTATGAATTTTTAGCGCAGGCAGTGGGCGGAAACTTCTTTAACATATCCCTTTCTTCGGGAAACCACGTCAATCCGTTTGATATTCCGGTTCCAGGGCCCGATGAAAATCCAGAAGATGTGTTGCGATCTAACATTATTAACTTGGTGGGATTGCTGAGAATTATGCTTGGGGGATTAACCGCAGAAGAAGATAGTATCCTAGACCAAGCGTTGACAGAAACATACGCCATCCGCGACATTACTCCGCAATCTGACCCATCAAAATGGCAGGAAAATGTGCCGATAATGTCGGACTTTGCTGAAATTTTAGAGAACATGACGGGAGCTGAATCCTTGGCCCGCCGCTTAAAAAAGTTTACCCAGGGCACCTTTGCTGATTTCTTTAATCAGCGGTCAAACATTACCATTGATAAAAGCTTTATCGTTTTTGGCATACGGGACATGGAAGAATCTTTAAAGCCCATCGCCTTGTTTATCGTCATGCGCTACGTTTGGAATATTGTCCGCACCCACATTAAAAAGAGGATTTTGGTCATTGACGAGGCATGGTGGCTGGTGCAGTCAGAAGATGGCGCGTCATTTTTGTTTGGATTGGTCAAGCGCGGCCGAAAATATTGGCTGGGAGTGACCACTATTACCCAAGACGTTGAAGATTTCATGAAGTCACCGTATGGCAAGGCCATTATTACCAACTCGTCTCTGCAGTTACTCTTGAAACAATCTCCCGCAGCCATTGAAGTGCTCCAAAAAACATTTGACTTAACTGAACAGGAAACAGGGCTATTACTAGATGCATCAGTTGGAGAAGGATTGTTTTTTGCCGGCAAGAAGCATGTTTTTATAAGTGTGAAAGCCAGCTACACCGAAGACCAAATTATTACCACCGCCCCAGGAGAAGTAGAGAAAATAAAAGAAGCTAGAAAACATGGTACAATTACATAATATGTTAAAAAGGTATAAACTATTTTTCGTCATTCTTATAAGCGTGGGGCTCATGGCTTCGTGGAGCAACGCTTTTGCTTTGGAATTAAACTACCCCACGCTGACATTCCCAGGCGGACCATTTAGCATTACCAATGCCACATCTCTCGCCCAATACATTAAATACTTTTTCATTTTTTTCATAGTGGCCGTTGGAATTGTCGCGGCTATTTCCATCGCGTATTATGGAGCCAAAATACTTTTCTATTCGGCAGGGGGAAATCCTGAAGTCATAGATGAAGCGCGTAAAAACATTTTTGGCATGGTGCTGGGAATTGTACTGTTATTCTTTGCATTCATTCTATTAAACACTATTAATCCCGAACTAGTAACTTTTCAGGACATAGGATTCCCCAGCAGAGTAAGTGGAATGTACTACACCTTTAATGCTGGGGGGCAAACATTTTCGACACCAGCGCCCGACCAAGAAAGCGACATGGGAAACATCATTGGCAGCACTTCTGATCAACAATTTTGGTCAGCCTATAACGACGCAACTGCCCTTACCAGAACACCCCTCTATCTTACCTATTATTGTACTACACCCAATAAAAATGCCCTCGTCTGGCTGTATGATAGAACAAATTTTAAAATTAATCCTAATACTAATGCCCAGGCAGACAACGAGTTTCTTCCTGATACGAACTTTTATGGCATCGTAGGCGAGGCAGCAAATGAAAGGATGATAAAACTTACTTGCGGCAGCAATGCTATTTTTAACGGCCAAGCTCAAAATACTGGCAACACCATCATGCTCTCAGCTGACAATCCCGCAAATACTAATACAGATGTTTTGTCGTGGATATGGAGGTATGAGCAAACCGGAGCTTACTTCTATTTCACAAAAAATTGCACCGGCATACCCAGCTTCGTCCAAACCGAGCCAGCCAATAATAACATAAGACCATTCAATGGGTCAGATGTAGATATGCAGGCCGCCAGAGTACAGTCGGTGAGGATTACCAACGGGTCAAATATTAGAGAGGTGTATGGAGTTTACCCAATAAACGGCAACTCTTGTGCTGACCAGGCCATTATCAATTCTGGTCAACCTATAGCAGGCGACCTTGCGGGACTTCCAGCGGGGCAAACACTTACAGAGATAGTAAATACCAGCTGCTATACCATACCCCAAACCAAAACCCCTAATGGGTTCGTGCCGTTCGACCCATCCAGCGCGTATATTTTCCATTATCGGAAAAATAGCGATGTGCCACCGGGCGTTGCAATCAAGCTTTCCACTAACGAAAAAATCACATCGCTCTTTGCAAACTCCATTAAAAATAATTTTAACGCCCCTGCACTTTCTGATGCTTTTCTATACTGGGAGTACCGCGACAATCCAGACAAACTGACAGAGGATGGTACGATAACTACGACATATGGAGTTGCTCCATTTTGCGCCGTCACCGATACAAGCACCTGCATCAAATCTTTACAGTTTAACTTAAGAAAAAGCTATACCGTATTTTTACGCGGCAAGTATACTAATAACGCAGCCGGCCAAAATAATGGCAATATTTGCATAGCCTATACCACCGACACCTTTCTTCCCTTTTCAGATGTGGAGGGCTTAAACCGATATATATATAGAATGGACATCATCCCCACCTATCAAAAGTCTGGTCTATAACATTAAACTACAATAAAAATGAAAAAACTTTTTTTGGTGTTGGCCATATTATTTTCTCTGGTAGGTTTTTGGGGAATTGCCAAACCAGCTTTAGCCGCCTGCACCAGTTCAGCCCAGTGCAACAATTTACTGCAAAATAGAGGCTGGTTTACAAGTGCCGCTGTTTGTACGAGGGACGGGTTTTGCCTGTGGTCTCCAGGACTAACAGGTTGCTTTAGCGATAGCGCATGTACTAATCAAATAGCGGGCT
>Ga0207073_1113_pt1 | contig 15740 bp, 19 predicted proteins | sample Alteio_BWMinHeat_65_FD_153575 | JGI IMG/M metagenome (GOLD analysis project Ga0207073, IMG submission 153575) | Enriched cells from forest soil in Barre Woods Harvard Forest LTER site, Petersham, Massachusetts, United States -... | ecosystem: Environmental > Terrestrial > Soil > Temperate forest >...
ATTCCTCTCATTCCAGAACCTATGAGAGCTATTATGGAGACATCTACTGTGACATCTACTTTTTTGATTACTTTTCCAAGCAAGTTCATCTCAAGTGAATTCACTGCTTTATCCAAATCATTTTTCTTGACTATAATTGAGATGGATGACTCTGAAGGACTTTGAGATATCATCATTATGTTAATTCCTTCTTTTGCAAGAATTGAAAATATTGTAGCCGCAGTACCAGGTGCACCAACCATGCTTCCTCCTCTAACATCGATTAGTCCAGTATGTCGGATTGTACTTACACATTTTACCATTTTTTGAGTATCAGCTTGAGGTGTTGCAGTAACCAGTGTACCAGGATTATCTACGTTAAACGTATTTCTTATGCGTAAAGGAATTTTTTTTGCAACAAGCGGCTCAAGTGCTCTTGGATGAATATATTTTGCACCAAATAATGCCATCTCCATTGCTTCAATGTATGATACTTCTTTGATCAGTTTAGCATCTTTTACAATTTTTGGATCAGTTGTCATTAAACCGTCTACATCACTCATTAACCAGACTTCATCTGCCTTGATACTTGATGCAATGATAGTTGCAGTATAATCAGATCCTCCTCTGCCAAATGTGGTTATGTTACCATGTTGGTCTGCACCAGCAAATCCTCCAATTACTGGCATGATCTTCTTTTGTAATAGATTTTCTACGGTATGAGATACATGCAATCGCGTGGTATCCATAAGAGGTTTTGCTCCTCCAAAATTAGAATCTGTAACTATTCCTACATCTTTTCCTGTGAGCGGTACTGCTTTTACGCCCATTTCATTTAATGCAAAAGCTACCAAGTTGATAGATAATCTTTCACCAAAAGAGATCATGTAATCAGAAGATCGCGGTGTAACTTCCCCAAGTAAAAGCATTCCATGCAATAGATCTTGGAATTCATCAAGATCTGATTTCATCTTGTTAAGCAGATCTTTTTTTATTTTTGGATTCTTTACACATTGATCTGCAATATCAGTATGCATCTTGATAATTTTCTTTGCAAGTGAACTTGCAGCTTCCTTGTTTCTGTTCTGAATCAAATTTGTTATTCTGATTAAATCATCAGTTACTCCGCTTATAGCAGAAAATACTGGAATGATTTTATTTTCCTTTGATAGTTTTTTTATCAAGGTTGCAACATTTTGTATATTTTGTGAAGAGGAAACAGAAGTTCCGCCAAATTTTAGAACAAGTTTCAAATCAGTATAACCTCGCCCTATTATCCTTAAAATCTTTTAACTCTCTACTCTAGGAGCAAGGTAAAAGTGAATTCTTCCTATGTTTGCTACCTTAAATTCTAGTCTAAGTGGCATTTTACTTGAATATTCACAAACTACTGTACCTGCAACGGTACCTACTGCTTTTACTATACTATTGAGATATTCTAGGCTATAGGTTGCATTACTGTCTTCTTTTATCTCAAGTTCTGGCATCTCTGGCATTCCTTTTTCTAGTGTTATGATTGCCTCACCTGAATCACCACGTCCTGAAAATTCTGCTTTTGTGGGATTTGCATTAATTGAGAGATATTCTGAGACTACCTGTATATCACCAAGTATTTTATCAAATTCTGCAGATGTTACACCCACTTTAGCATTGTAAGTAATTTTTGGAAGCGGTGTATCAGTTGCTGAGCTTTCAATCAATCTCATTTTGTATTTTTTATTTTTACCTATTGTAACAAGCAAAAGCTTGTCTTCAGAAATACTGATTTCTATATTGTCTTTTTTATCAGATCTTTTTATCAACTTTGAAAATTCATCTATTCTTACTCCAAACTTGACATCTGCATCACAGACATATTTTTCAAATGCAGAATTAGGCCAAGCAATATCAATTAATGCTACATGTGATGGGTCCATCCCTCGGAAAGCAATTCCTTCGCCCGTAGCTTCGAATGTAGCTTCTTCAACTAAAGTCGATATGGCAGATATGACTGCTTTCCATTCTTCAGAACCCCCAGTCTTTGCAGAAAATACCAAACTTACTCACATCTCCAGAATGTTCAAGTTAAACCTTATGCGTAGTTTCGCCAAGTATAGCTACACTTGACGCATCGATAAAACTGAGTAGTTGGCTCATCTGCACTTCTTGTTTGAAGCATCCACCACACAGCTTCATTGTTTCCGCATTTTTCACAATCTATTTTAATTGTTGGCAATGCTTCTTTTTTTTCTTTCTCATCTAAGACATTAATGTTAGAAACACTTTCATTTTTTACCTGTTTTGTGGTCTTGCTTCCCTTTTCACTATATCCACACTTGGGACATACAAATTCAGAGTCAGAGCTATCTATCTTTAATCGCGCCTGACACTTGGGACAGAATTTCATTTAAACACCTTTAATTTTAGAAAAAATTGCTTTTTTTAATTCGTCTGTATATTCCATGGCAGTCTTTGTCGCCTTTTCAATTTCCTTTACTGGATTGCCCTTTGAGGTATTTACTCGCATTGCAAGCTGTTTGGTAAGTGGGTGTTTCAAGACTACACCTGCAAACTCTACAGTAGGATCCTTGAGCATCTCATATTGGACTATATAGAGAGTACTGATGTCTGATTTCCTTATGTCCAATTGAACCTCCTTTGGAGAAGATTTTTTCAGTTGAACATCCATGTAAGTCAAAAAAATACTTATTGAGGATATAAACCATCCCCAATAGTTGACTAGCGATAAAAATGCAATAAGCGGAGTTTCTCTAGAGAAATCCTCTGACAAGCCAAAAGTAGAAGACATCGTTACAGTAAGCGTAAAATTTTCTGTAACAGGAGCCCTCAGAGAAGCTTTCACTGAGAAAAATTGGGAAAAAGCTTACAATAATCATGACAACACCTTCAAGCTAAGATACGGAGTAAAGCTCCATACAAGTGGACTTAGGAAGAAGGAAATTGGCAAGCCCCTAGATACGTACAAGAAAGCTGCCCTTTTTTGGACACGAAACCCGAAACTCACTCAAATGGGAGAGAAAAAGGTCTGGATACAAATATCCAAGAACTTTGAACCATTCATTCCAAATAGCCAATCCGAAGCCCAACAGCTATTTCTTGACTTTGATGAAAAAATACAATTTAATGCATCAGAGCTTGGAGTTGGTAAACACAAGATAGGAGCAGAAGTTTATGTCTCTTGGTTCAAACATGATTACACAGAACCATTTGATGAAACCACACACTCCAAAGAAATTGAGATCGAAGTTACCAAATAGGATATAAATGGAATTATTGGAGGGTCAATATGGCAAAATTCGATGGACTTAGAGGACAAGAACTGCTTGAAGTAGAAGAAAAAAATGACGAGGTAACTTTGATCTTCAAGGATAACAGATTTTTGTTTATCAAACTTGAAAACGGCAAGATGGTAACTACATCCATACCAGAGTAAACTTACTTGTTTAGGAATTTGTAGTATAGACCAATTGCTATTTCTTGCGATTCGGACTGGATAGAACCAGGTCTTTCTTTTCGTACTTTTTGTATAGCATCTTTTGCTTGGAGTTTTTGATACTTGATAAGATAACAAGCAAGAATTGTACCAGCTCTTCCAAGCCCTGCAGCACAATGTACCATTACAGGTTCATTGTTTTCAATTCTAATTTTAATAAACTCAACTGCTTCATCAATTTGTTCCATATCAGGTGCAGAAAAGTCTGCAGTTGGAACATGTAGATATTTTACATCCTTAACCCATGATTCTGGAAGTGAGCTTTCAGTCATAGTAACAATAGATTTTACTCCTTGTTTTAGTATCCAGTCTATCTCAGAAATTGAGGTTGGCATTCCACTGCCAGCTAGCTTGTCATCAATTAACCAGCTAAAGTTTGTGGGTCTCTTTGCAATTTTACCATGTACTTTTCTCCAAAGATTTCCAGGTTTACTCACAGGATATCATGGAATGCGTACCATATATGTAGAAAACGAAGTTTAGAAATAAAAATAAGAAAAAGAGAAATTGATGCCGGACTTAATCTATTAGTTCAGTCCAACCTTTTACGAACACAGAGTTTCTGTAGAGTGGTACTGGTTGACCTGGAGTAAAGTCCATTGGTCTCATCCAGAAGATTGCCTTTGTTGGGCATACACCTATGCATGCACCATCTGAAATGCATCTTTCTGGATAAAATACAAATGCTTTACCTCTCTTCCAGCCTTCTACTGGTTTTACTCTTAATACGTCTGGGCCTAGTGATGTACAAATCTCTACGCAGAGTGCACATCCTATGCACATTTGTTCGCCTATATCTGGAATAATTCCAACTGGCATGTGAGTACTTCTAGAAAAGATCTTAATATAACTTGCTGAAAAATGACATATTATAACGGCGTTTGGGAATTTTATAACACCGTTAATTTTCAGATCAGCTTATTCCAAATCTTTAGAATGACAATTGTTTGAACCGACGTTTTTTTATAATTTATCTTTGATCAGATAATCATGGGAAGCAAAATTCATTGTGCACATATTTTAGTTGAAAAGCTAAGTGTTGCACAAGATCTTAAGACAAGAATTTCAAAAGGTGAAAGCTTTGCAAATCTTGCCAAAGAACACTCATTAGATGTTTCAAAAAAGAGGGGTGGAGACCTGGGATTTTTTTCAAGAGGAGCCATGGTATCAGAATTTGAGAAGGCAGCTTTTGCATTACAGAAAGGACAGGTTTCTGAAATTGTAAAAACCCAGTTTGGCTATCACATAATAAAAAGACTAGACTAGTGGAATCAAATTTGCAGGAATAACAAGTTTGCACGAATCACTAGGTATGCTCAATACAATTCCTTCTTTTCCAGATTCAAGAAGAATTTTCTTGCTATTTTTTGTTTCAATTAGGCGTTTTCCTGTAGGAGATAGGATCCAGCCTTCTTCTTTTTTGTATCTAACCATACTTGTTACAACTAGATATGATTTGGTCATCTTTGTCATGCTTGCAAGCAACATTATGATAGACATTACCGTCTTGCCAATGTTCTTTTTTCGATTCAGTATATTGAAGAGGCCGTTAAGTGAATCTACAACAACTATAGTTTGAGATAGGCTTGCCTTGACTAGGATTTCTTTGATCATTTTATACAAAGTTTCAGTAGTTGGTTGAAATAGAGTTAGATTTTTCTTAGTAGGAATTATTCCTGAAACCACATATCCGCTATATAACAAGTCAAGATCCAAGTATAGAACTTCAAGTTCCGTATCCTGGACTAGTTTTGAGACAAACCCTGCCTTCAAAAATGGATCAGAATAAAATACAGAATTAATAAGATCTTGTTCCAGCATTGTTTGCAAATTTAACCGGGATTGAGAACCATCACTAGGATTTTTAAACAATACAAAGACTATCAGATTGTAATATAATAATGAATTTGGATTATTCCCAAGATTTTCCATACAAAGAGAGAATCTATCTAAACAACGCCTCTACTTCGAGAATGCCAAGATCAAGCATAACAGCAATGAGCGATTTTCTTGTAAAGTATAATGAATTTGGTCCTGACTCTGAAGCCTCGGATAACTATGTAAGAGAAAGGCTTGGTAACTTGCGAAAAGAAATTTCTGGATTAATCAAATGTAGGCCAGAAGAGGTAGTGCTCACCCAGAGCGTAACTGATGGAATAAACTTTGTAGCAAATGGATTAAAGTTGAATCCAAACTCCAATATCGTAATACGTGGCTCAACCCATGAACATCCTGCCAATCATTATCCATGGGTAAGAGCCGGTCAAAGAGTAGAATTGAGAAGTTTAGAAATAAACGAAACAGGCTATTTTGAACCGGAATCTTTTGTCAATGCAATTGATGAGAAAACAGGACTAGTTGCACTTAGTCATGCACTGTTTAACACAGGTGCAATAATTCCAGTTGAAGAGATTGGTAAGATACTTTCAGAGAAAAATATACCATATTTTGTAGATGCTGCACAAACTGTTGGTTGCATTGAAGATGTTGATGTAAACAAAATTAATTGTAATTTCATGTCCTTTAATGGTTCAAAGTGGTTATGTGGTCCAATGGGTATGGGTATTTTCTTTTGTAGAAGAGATTCAAGTGATCTTATTGAACCGATTCAAGTGGGTGGAGAGTCTGCGATATTTCATGAAGACAAGATAGTCCACAAAGAAATTCCTGCTAGGTTTCAGGCAGGTTTTCGTAACTGGTCAGGCGCTGCAGGCCTTGAAGCATCGATAATTTATCTAAAAAAGATAGGAATTTCATCCATAAGAGAAAGAAACATCAAACTTGCAAACCTGTTACGTCAAGAGATTTCAAAAATTAATGGGGCAGTCTTGTATGGACCAGAAGAGAAAGAAAAACGTACAAGCATAGTTTCTTTTTCAATTCAAGGCCAGGATTCAAAAACTTTGGTTGCTAGGCTTGAAAAAGAGAACATAGTACTTGCAGTAAGGGATATCTTTTCTAAAAAGATTGTAAGAGTTTCTCCGCATTTTTTCAATACAGAGTCAGAAATTCATACAGTAATTGATGCAATAAAAAGAGGCTAGAATTTTTCTTGCTCTTCAATGACCATCATAGTCAAAGTAGAGTAAACTTTGTCTATTTTTCTAATCTTATTTGTGATTATACTCCTTAGAAGATCCATGGAATCAGCAGTTATCTTGACTATTATATCATAAACGCCATACACACCTTGAACCTCGTACTTGATGCTACTCTCACCATCAAGTATCTGTTTTATCTTTTGAATTATCTCAACATCGGAACCTAAATCGGAGTTAATCAGGATGTAAGTAGTTGGCATGTTCTAATTCGAGTTATACGATATTTAACCTTTGATTAGAATTCAAAAATAGTTTTGTGATCTTGAAAGTCTCTTTAGAGTACAAATTGAAATCTGTTTTGTTTATAATTTTTAGAAAGTTTACCTTCTATTGCTATTTTAGTACCACAAAAATTGCAGTTGTTATTATCATCAAGATGCCAGCCCTGAATATCAAAACCATATCTTTTGACAACAATTTTCTTGCATTGTGGACAGTATGTGTTTTCAAGATGATGTCCTGGGACATTTCCCAAATAGGCATAATTGAGTCCAGCCTCTTTGGCAATTTCATAGTGTTTTTCAAGTGTGAGTATTGGTGTTGACTCAAATTCCATCATCTTGTAATCCGGGTGGAATCTAAGGAAATGTATTGGCATGTCCGGTCCAAACTCATCATAGACGAATTGACATAGTTTTTTGGCATATTCCAGATTATCACCAACTCGTGGAATTACCAAGTCAGTTATCTCTACGTGGATCTTGGTTTTGCTATGAATTTCTTTGAGAGTATCAAATATTGGTTGAGGATCTGGAATTCCAATATATTTTCGTGAAAATTGTGGTTCTGCATTTCCCTTAAAATCTACTGTAATACAGTCAAGAAAATCATTCATCATGTTGACTGTTTCTGGGGTGTCATAACCATTTGAGACAAAGATGTTAAACAATCCATTTTTTCTTGCTTCTACTCCACAGTCACGAGCAAATTCGATAAATATTGATGGTTGATTGTAGGTATACGCAATTCCATCCGAGCCAGATTGTTTTGCTAGATCAACTACTTCTTGAGGTGTCATGTCAGTTCCCTCTATTTTGCGTCGTTGACTAATGTCATAGTTTTGGCAATATTTACAAAGCCAATTGCAACCTGTTGTTGCAATTGAAAATATGCTACTACCGGGTCGGTAATGAGTCACTGGTTTTTTCTCAATAGGATCTACATGACCGGTAATTACTTTACCATATGCAAGAAGATCAAGTTTGCCATTGTTATTTGCTCTAATTCCACATAGACCAATCTGATCTTTTCCAATTTCACAGTATCTAGCACATGCTGTACATCGGACCTTGTCATTAGGTAATTTTTGATATAGAATTGCTTCCTTTGCCGTCATTGAATATCAGTCAATTTATCATATAAGCTATGATGCTGTTACATGTTTTGAACTAGATCTACCAATTCGCATTTTTTCTATTGCTTTTTCAAGATCTTCTTGAGTTATCTTGATTAGTTTTACATCCTTTTCTTTTTTGTCCACGTAACGTCGTATGGAACTCATAGCTGCACGATTGCATGCGCCCTCTATTTCTGCTCCACTAAAACCATCAGTCAATTGTACTAGTTTTACAAAATTGATATTCTCTGCGAGTGGTTTCTTTTTTGTATGTATTTTGAATATGTTTTCACGTCCTTTTGTATCTGGAAGTGGTACCTCAATAATTCTATCAAATCTACCTGGTCGTAGTAATGCACTATCGATAAGATCTACTCTGTTGGTAGCACCAATTATCAACACATTATGTAATTCTTCAAGCCCATCTATCTCAGTTAGTAGTTGAGACACTACCCTTTCTGTGACATTAGAGTCGGAGCTTCCTGAGCCTCGACTTGGGGCCAATGAATCAAGTTCATCCAAAAATATGATACATGGGGCAGCCTGGCGTGCTTTTCTAAATATTTCACGAACTCCTTTTTCAGATTCGCCTACCCATTTTGAGAGTAATTCAGGACCTTTGATACTAATGAAATTAGATTCAGAGGTATGTGCAACTGCCTTTGCAATCAATGTCTTTCCAGTTCCCGGAGGTCCGTAAAGCAAGATTCCTTTTGGAGTTGCAACATCAGTATATTCGAAAGCTTCTTTGTGTTTGAGTGGCCATTCTACAGCTTCATAAAGTTCCTCTTTTAGAGATTCTAAACCTCCAACATCCTCCCATGTTACATCTGGTACTTGAACTAGAACTTCTCGTAGTGCAGATGGTCTTACCTCTTTTAGTGCATCTTTGAAATCATTATCAGTGATGATGATTTTTTGAAGAATTTCTGCTGGAATTTTTTCTGCTTCTAGATCTAAATCAGGTAGAATTTTTCTAAGAGATCTCATGGCAGCTTCTTTTGCAAGCACTTCCAAGTCAGCTCCTACAAATCCATGTGTCACCCTTGCAATCTGATCCAAGTTTACTTTTTCTTCAATTGGCATTCCTCTTGTGTGAATATTTAGTATCTCTCTTCTTCCTTGTTGATCTGGAATTCCAATCTCTATTTCTCGATCAAACCTTCCTGGTCTTCGTAATGCTGGATCTATTGAATCTGGTCTATTTGTTGCTGCAATTACAATTACCTTTCCTCTTGATTTCATACCATCCATCAAAGTTAGAAGCTGTGACACAATTCTTTTTTCTACTTCTCCGGTTACTTCTTCCCTCTTTGGAGCAATCGAGTCAATTTCATCAATGAATATTATACTTGGTGAATTTTCTTCTGCTTGTTTGAATATGTCCCGTAATCGCTCTTCACTTTCTCCATAGAATTTTCCAATAATTTCAGGACCACTAATAGAAGTAAAATGAGAATTGGTTTCTCCTGCCACTGCTTTTGCCAATAATGTCTTTCCAGTTCCCGGAGGTCCGTAAAGCAACACTCCTTTTGGTGCCTCTACTCCCAGTTTTTCAAATAATTCTGGATGTCGCATAGGAAGTTCTACCATTTCTCGTATCTTCTGAACCTCATTTCTTAGTCCGCCTAGATCATCATAGGTTATCCTGGGAATAGAATTATCAATGGCTTTGGTCATAGCTCCCAATTTGAATTCGGTCTGTTCAGATACAACAACTGGTTTTGAGGATGGTTTAGTACCACCAACAACAAGTTGTGTTTTTCCACCCAGCTGTGTAGTTACGATTAATGTATCACCATTAGTTAGCACATGACCCATGTAGTATGCTTGCATATACTCCTGAAGCCCTTCTTCACCTAGCTTTTCTATGGGCGAGAGGGTTATCTGTTCAGCCTCTTCCGCATCTACGGTTTTTATTGTAATTTTTTCGCCTATACCTGCCCCTATGTTATGACGTGTAATTCCATCAATCTTGATTAGACCGCTTCCATAATCTGTAGTAGAACCAGACCAAAGTTTAACATGACTTTTTCTATTTCCCACTAGCTCAAGAATCTGGCCAGTTTCCCATCCATTGTCTTCAACAATTTTTGGATCTACTACCGCTATTCCTTTTCCAACATGTCTTTGTGCTGCCTCTGCAATTTTTAATGTAATTTCGCTCATAATATTATCACCATAAAAAATAAGATTATTCGACTGTAACTGTCCTTCCTTGCAGTCGATCCTCTTCTTTGAGTTTGAATTTTACTTCCAAGATTCCATTTGAATATGTTGCCTTGACAGAATCTTCGTCAACCTTTTGTTTTATTGGGATTTTGGTGTGGTATTTTTTATCACCATTTACTGCATCAAGATTTACAGCTCGTTCTACTACTTCGATCTTGATGTCTTTCTTTTCTACTCCTGGCATCTCTGCCACAATTTTGAGAATTTTTTCTTTGTTATCGACGATAACATCGACAAATGGTTCTCTTGTTTCTGATTTTTGGATAAGACCTGGTTGAACATTTCCATATTCTTTGACCACAGGCTTTCCATCAGGTCCCACAGTTAGGGAATAGCCATAGTAGTAAGGACCAAATGTCTGTGCATTCTCAGAGCTGGTCATGTCATTCCAAATCTTGTCTAATCCCTTGAAAGGTCGCATCATTTTTTGGAAGAGATGTTCAAACTCATCCCATTCATCCATGTCATAGTTATGCATGATATGTAATAGGTATGACATTATATAAATATTACTTGATAATGAACCATCTTATTACATAAATTAATATAATTATCGATATAAGTCACCCTTATGCGAACCCAGAATCTTTCAGTTCCTGATGCAGTCAAGGAGATAATTACAAAAAATAGAGCCATTTACGACTGCATCAAAATGGGCCTGATAAATTACACATCACTTGCAATAAAACTCCAAAAGGAAGTTGAGTCCCAGGTAGGTGGACCAGTCAATCCGAATACAATTGTAGTCGCAATCAAAAGATATGCAGATTCTTTTGAAAAAAAAGATGAGATGCAGAATGAGACAATATTAAAAAACGCAAGACTTTCTCTGACTGATGGTATCGTAGACATAAAAATTTTTTCGGAAGGTTTTGAAATGAAAGATGTAGCTGATTTGATGGACAGATTTATGAGAATTGATCCAGATTACGAGTTTTTCAGATCTACGGACTCTTTTAGATTCTTGACTGAGGACATAAGTGCTGTAAGAAATATTTTAGAATCTTTTTCATCACATAGAAATTTCTTTCAAACTGGACTAGCAAAGATAACAATACACATTCCGGAATCCGAACATAATTCTGACGTGGTTTCGTATGTGTCTGAAATTCTACATGATAATGGAATCGAGCTTTTTAATGCGTTTTTCGGACAGGATCACATAGTAGCAGTATTGCATGAAAAGGATGCTGCTAGAGCATATCAAATTCTAAGAAGCGAAATTTCTCGTTAGAATATTAGTCTAAATTCCAGTAGTTTCTGCTCTTGTCATTTCTAGGTAGACTTTGTCTCCTACTGCAAGATTCAGTTCCTTGTACTCGTGCATATCCAGTTTGATTGAGGTTGTAGAACCTGCTTGACCCATGCCTCCGCCAGACAGCATTTTGTTGAGGTTTTTTACCATATCATCCATATTTGTAAAACCCATTACCCCTCCAGCACCAAATGGCGATGCAGGTGTGCTCTGTTCTCTGAAATCCTTAGATGTTGAAAGTGAGACTATCACATATGGAGAACCATCTGGTGACGCGTCTATTCTAACAATAATGTACTCTTTCTTCATATACTCACTTCATAAATCAGCATATTTTACCTTTCGCTCAAATGTTCCAATAGAGTACATTGAGAATCATTACTACCTTTTTTATCCCCAAGGATAACATTAGGTGAGTACAATGTCAGAAACTAAAATTCTTGTTTTGGGAGGAGGATTTGCAGGTGTAGAATGCGTAAGAAAACTTGAATCATATTTTCTAAATCAAAGTGATATACAGATTAGTCTAGTAAGCGAGGACAACTTTTTCTTGTTCACTCCAATGCTTCCACAGGTAGCTTCTGGAACAATTGAGACTAGACATATTGTAATTCCAGTAAGAACTTTGTTGAAAAAGACCAAGTTCTATGAGGCCGAAGTCAAGAACATTGATCCTTATGGAAAAACAGTAACTCTTAGTGGTACAAAAGAAAAACGTGGAATTTCACTACATTATGATTATCTTGTTCTGGCTCTTGGCAGTCAGACAAATTTCTTTGGTATGGACCAATTAGCAAAATTAGCTTACTCAATGAAGACTCTCAATGATGCAGTGGTATTACGAAATAGAGCCATTGACATGCTTGAGCAAGCAGATAATGAAACCAATCCAATCCTCAAGAAAAGTTTGCTTACCTTTGTAATTGTTGGAGGAGGATTTGCAGGTATTGAAACTGCAGGAGAGTTAATGGACTTGTTACATGATGCTAGAAAATATTATCCTAATATTGAAAAAACAGACATTAGGGTTATTGTTCTTGAGGCACTTGCGGCTATACTCCCAGGTTTTAATGAGAAACTTGCAAAATTTGCACTAGAAAAACTTCATGAGCGTGGAATTGAAGTCAAAGTAAGTACAAAACTTTCTAGCTTTTCAGGCGATGAGGTATTAATTGAGGATGCACAGCCATCTACAAAAGATCCTAGTAACCAATTTTCAGTAAATGCAATACAGACAAGAACTTTGGTATGGACCGCAGGTGTTACGCCAGTAGATATTATAAAAAAATCTGTCTTCAAAACTAATAGAGGCGGAATTGTTGTAGATGAATTTTTGCAAGCTGTTGATTTTCCTGAAGTTTTTGCAGTAGGAGATTGTTCTTACATCGTAGATCCAAAGACAACCAGATCTCTTCCACCAACAGCACAAAATGCAGAATCGGAAGCAAAAATTGTTGCAAAAAACATTCATGCTCTAATCACAAATAAAGAGAAAGAAAAATTTACGTACAAGCCAAAAGGTCAGATGGCAGTCATAGGAAAGCGAAGTGCAATTGCAAGCATGTTTGGTATTCATTTACATGGAATTTTTGCCTGGATGCTTTGGAGAATAATTTATCTCTCAAAAATACCACGTTTAGATAAAAAAGTAAGAATCTTTTTGGATTGGACAATAGACATGTTCTTTGATAGAGACATTGCACGATTGAAGGTGATGCGTGAGAAGCCAGTTGAGGAATTCAAGGAACTTGATGAAGTAGATGATGTCTGGTAAAATAAACTAGTTTTGCAGTTTTGTATTTCTAAATTTTAATTACCATAGTTATGTCTCAAAGTCATGTACTGTAGATATAATTTCCAAGTAATCAGAAATACAATGACTTAATACGACTCTGACTCGCTAGCTGCGATGAACAATACAGAACTAATTATTGCAGGAATAATTGCAGCTGCAATTGGTGCCATCGTATTTTATATGAAAAGTAAGAAAAAAGCACCTTCACAAAAAATACAACCACAAACAAGTACAACAAAACCAGATACAACTAAAGAATAACACTGTATCTTGCATTTTTTATTTCAAAGGTGATTTCTCATAAAATCAAGTACAACATTAGTGAAATATATTGAACATTACAAAACGGCATTTATGGGAAAGGTCTTTGCTGTAGGTGTTGGACCAGGATCGCCAAAGTATGTAACTGAAATAGTAAAAGAAGTAGTACAAAATTCAGATATTGTGATTGGTTACAAATACACTCTCAAAACAATAGAGGCTCTCTTGAAAAATAAAGAGATACATGAAATCACTATGAAAGATCAAGAAGATGCATACCAAAAAGTCTCAAAGACCCTAGGAAACAAGACATGTGTTGTTCCTTTCACAGGAGATGTGAATTTCTCAGAATCAGAAGTAGTAGATAGATTAATTGAGATATTTGGCGATGTACAAATTATTCCTGGAATTAGTTCTACACAAGTAGCCGCATCAAAGGCAAAAGTACCGACAGATAAAAGCAAGGTCATCACTATGCATATTTCTACAAGCATAGAAGAGAAGAAACTTGAGCTTCAAAAGGCACTCATCGATGGATTTAGTGTCATACTTGTACCACGACCTTGGCCAAAAGAGCCTTCTAAACATTTCATGCAATCTGAAATAGCAATATACTTGAGAGAACATGGTTTTGACACCTCAAAAATAAAGGTGCATGTTTTTGAATTTCTAACTACCGAGAAAGAGACACATTTTATTGGAAAGGTAAAAGATTTGGAGGGAAAAGTATTCTCTGATCTTTCTGTAATGGTCTTTGACCAGACAAAACTAGAATCTTACATTAATTTCAAATAATTTAGTGAAGACCTGAGTTGTGAGATGATGCACCAATTGTGTATGATTGAGTTGGGGGCATTGAAATTATCAAGCCATTCATCCAAGTGTATTGTGGATCGTAAAATCTGACAATTCCTGTATCATTTACAATAACTGTGAATGATTGACCTGGTGCAATAGTACCACTTGCTATTTTTCCGTCAGGCTTGAACGGATTTGTTGCATATTGTTGAGTACTTGTTCCACTAAGAATTGTGTGTTCTATAGAATCATTGTTAGTCCAAATAATTGGAGTGCCGGGAACTATCTGTATGGTATCTGGTGTATAGTACGTATTGTATTGATTATACGTTTGTTGAGTTGCACTTCCTTTTTGTGAAGATGATCCTGGGTTTATACTAATTTTGATTGGAGTAATTTGTCCTGTAGTTGCAGTAGATGAAATGATAATTCCGTTTACCCATGTATATGTAGGATCAAAAAATTGTGTAGTGCCAGTGTTGATAAATGTGAATTGATAATGCTGTCCTGGAGCTATGACGCCACTATCAATATTATTATCCGATATAAAGTGGGGGCTGACTGGTTTACCAGTAGAACCTTTTCCACCAGTACTATCTGTTGTAGATAATAATTGACCGCTCATTATTCTATGTGGAACAGAGTCGTTGTTAGTCCAAACTACGGTTGTTCCAGGAGTAATTTGGAGTGATGATGGTGCAAGGAACTGCATATTGTTAGGATCAGATGCGCCTGATATGATATTCATCTGAACTGTTTTTGCTAGAGTAGGTTGTGATAGTGGTGCAATAATTCCTACCATGAATTGGTATGTAGGATCAAAGAATGTAATGTCACCTGCTGTTTGATCTTGTGGAATGTTGTAACGTGCTGCAATTTTTGGATCTAATGATTGAGTGGTATCAAAATTAGTTATTGTAAATTGGAATGATTGACCTGGTGCAATAGTACCACTGTCAATTTTACCATCAGAAGTAAAAACTGCAGTTGATTGATCAGTTACAAGTGCTTTTGCAATGCCGCTCATTATTCTATGTGGAATAGAGTCGTTGTTAGTCCAAACTACGGTTGTTCCAGAAGCTACCTGTACGTTTGATGGAGAGTAGTGCACTTGATTATTGATGCTAGATGCTCCAGATACGATGCTTATACTCACTTTGGTTGAAGATGATGGTTGAGTTGTAGCGGTTGGTGTTGTAGTTGGAATTGTTGTTACAGTGTTGGCAGATATTATTTTAGCACTATAGCTTACCTTCAAAGTTTCAGAGCCGGTTATTTTTCCTGATACACTAAAGACAGAACCGTCTTGGTTGCTACCCACGATTCTGCCAAATAAATTCAGATGGATTATGTTTCCATTTTCATCCTGTGCATCACCTTGGACAACAAAATACTTGCTGTCTCGTAAGATTGAGATTTGCCATGGTCCAGAATTAAGATAATGCGCACCAGATATTGTGACAAGTCCATTATCAATTGCAGCTTGTATA
>Ga0207073_1087_pt2 | contig 15504 bp, 16 predicted proteins | sample Alteio_BWMinHeat_65_FD_153575 | JGI IMG/M metagenome (GOLD analysis project Ga0207073, IMG submission 153575) | Enriched cells from forest soil in Barre Woods Harvard Forest LTER site, Petersham, Massachusetts, United States -... | ecosystem: Environmental > Terrestrial > Soil > Temperate forest >...
CATAAACATGTCCACAACTAGTACAGTCAAAGTACTGATTGTAGATGATGCGTCATTTATGAGAGTTGTACTAAAAGACATTCTAGTATCACATGGATTGGTATCGCAAATTTATGAGGCAGGAGATGGTGTTGCAGCAGTAGAGGCATACAAACAATTCAAGCCTGATGTTGTTACAATGGATGTAAACATGCCAAAAGCAGACGGAATCCAGGCCCTCAAATCTATCATCCAGTTTAATCCAAAGGCAAAGGTGATCATGGTAACATCAGTTGAGCAAAAGCATATCGTACAGGATGCGATAAAGTCTGGTGCACGTGATTACGTGATAAAACCGTTTGATAGATCAAATGTTGCAATGGTGATGAGCAAGGTTATCAGGTCGAAATAACATGATGACAACATCTGAGAAAAATCAGATAAGCGTAATGATAGTAAACGATTCGCCTTACATGGTATCACTTCTAAGTGATCTACTGTCTTCTGAAAATCATATCAAAATAGTAGAGACTGCACGAGATGGATTGGAGGCATTAAGAAAACTACGACATCTTTCACCAGATATTATACTTTTAGACATGGAAATGCCAAACATGGATGGGCTATCCTTTATTGAAAATGTAAATCTCTTACCAGAAAAAGATTTGCGTATTATTGTAGTTAGTAATTATAGTCCGTCTAACGCAAAACTAATTCTAGATTCACTGGAGCTTGGTGCGGTCGATTTTATCTCTATACCTCCAGATGACCCCCATGTGGTTGAAAAACTAAAAGGTGCACTATTGTCAAAGATTGAAGTTGCATCTCATTCTAATAGGGATGCTCTGATTCCAAAGGCAATTTCAAAACTAAAACCATCTAGAAATACAAATACAATATCTGAAGGAGTGGCATCTACAGTTGTAGTAATTGGAGCATCAACCGGGGCTCCTCGCATAATAACTGATATACTAAAAGATATACCAAGCGATATTCCTGCTGGGTTCTTGATTGTGCAACACATGAATAAGGAATTCATTTCAACTTTTGCACAAAGACTTGATACAGTTTCTAAATTACATGTAAAAGAAGCAGCGGAAGGTGACAAAATAATGGAAGGAACTGCACTGCTTGCTCCGGGGGACATGCACATGATGGTGTTACCTTCTCGTCAAATCCAATTAGATCATGGACCAAAAAGATTTGGCGTAAGACCTGCTGTAAATGTTACAATGGTCTCTGCCTCCGAAGTGTTTGGAGCAAGTACTATAGGCGTATTGTTATCTGGAATGGGACAAGATGGAGCTTTTGGAATGAAGATGGTAAAGAAAAGATGCGGCCTTACACTGGCTCAAAATGAATCGTCTTCTGTAGTATTTGGCATGGCAAAAGCTGCAAATGATCTGCACGCTGTTGACAAAATGGTTGACGCTGATGATTTGGCACATGAAATTATCAAGGTGGTAAAACAGAATGTCTGATAATAGTAAATATCGTGAAATGTTTGTACAGGAAGCATTAGAGCATGTTGAAAGTCTAAATCAACATCTGTTAAAATTTGAAGAAGAACCAAATGTTCGGGAACACGTAGATGTATTGTTCCGATCTGCTCATACCCTAAAAGGCATGGCTGCAACCATGAGTTATGATCAGATTCGTGAAATTTGCAGAACAATAGAAGAAATTTTTGACACATTCAGAAAAGGTGAAGAGACAATAACCACCGAACTTGGCAATGTGATTTTTTATGGCATCGATCTCTTAAAACAATTAATCCATGATGAAACAAAAAAGATCAATCTTGATGAATTCCAACACTATGTGAAAAATCCATCAGATCTAAAACAAAATAATGATGAATCAGATACTACATTGATCCAACAAGTAAAATCGCCTACAGTTAGAGTGAAAATGCAAGATCTGGACTCACTTGTAAATTTGGTGGGTGAGATGATGATATCAAAAATGAGACTGGAGCAGATATTGCACACTCGTGATTCTGACGAAGGCCGCGAGATACTAATGACTCTTGGTAGGTTGATAACTGACATTCAATACCAAACAATGAAAATTAGACTAGTTCCAATTGATCAAGTCTTCAACAGATTTTCGCGAATGATACGAGATGTTTCAACTTCGCTTGGAAAAGAAGTAAAACTTGATGTGGATGATTCTGGCATAGAACTTGATCGTACTGTATTGGATGCTATCACTGATCCTCTTCTTCACATGCTGCGAAATGCAGTAGATCATGGACTTGAAACTCCGTCTGAAAGAAAGGAAAAAGGAAAACCAGAAACAGGTACAATACGTCTTCGTGCAAGTAGGATGGGAGACCGTGTGGAAATCCATGTGGAAGATGACGGAAAGGGAATTGACCTTGAAGCCATAAAAGCAAAAGCACTAGAAAAACAAATCATGACAGCCGAGGATCTTGCACATCTATCTGATGAAGAGATTGTTGGTCTGGTTGGAACTCCTGGGCTTTCAACTGCAAAGACTGTCACCGATATTTCTGGCAGGGGTGTAGGAATGGATGTGGTTATGACACAAGTGAAAAATGTAGGTGGACAAGTGAAGATCATTACTGAAAAAGGAAAGGGTACTAATATCGTACTAACAATACCCATGAGTTTGGCCATAATTGGTGGCTTGCTTGTGAATATATCTAATCAAAAATACGTACTCCCTCTTTCCAGTATATCAACTACTGTTACAGTAGATAAGGATGAAATAAAAAATGTACATGGAAAAGAGATGATAACACTTCGAGATAAAGTTGTGCCAATAATTAGAGCTGCAAAAATTTTGGGTCTGGTTTCTACTCCTGATGAGGCAGCTAATTCTCAGATAAACATTGTTGTAGTTGATAAGGATGGTAAGTCTTATGGTTTGATTGTGGATTCGCTTGAACGAGAACAAGAAGTTGTAATAAAACGTCTTGAGGGATTGTCAAACTCATTGAATGCATTCTCTGATGCTACCATACTGCCTGATGGGAAAGTTGCATTAATTCTAGAACCGTCATTGTTGGTGTAAAATATGAAAATGTCAACTAATACGTTAAACCAAGTTGAATTGAATGCACTTGAGGGAGTTCTTGATTCCTACATAACTCAAAAAACATCAGTTGCACTATCGTCACTTCTTGGAGAATCAATCCATCATGTTGTCAAACAAACACACTTGGAAGTTTCACAAATTGGGGATATGGGTAAAGTAATTAAAGAAATTGTGGCCTGCTCTGTATTTTTACACGGGGGTGGAGATATTCGTCTGGGAATCTTATATACGATACCTGAACAAGATGCAAAACAAATTGCTGCAAAATTAATGTGCATAGATAAAATTGATTCACTTGACGATCTATCCAAATCTGCAATATCTGAGGTAGGAAATATAATGTCCGGTTCATTTTTTAATGCACTATCTGATCATACTGGACTGAAAGTGGATCTTTCTACGCCTGATTTTGCAATGACTTCAATTTCTGCATTATTGGAGCCTCACGCATCAGAATTTGTCTGTCCCACTAGTGATGTGGTAACCGAAGTTGAATTTACTGGAAAAGATAGCGGTCTGAGATTGCACATGTTGATAATCCAAGATTATGATAATGCAAGAAAGCTAATGAATCCTAAAAGGTGATACGGGTTGAAAAAACTCTATGCTATATACTTTAGAAATATCCGTGGTATCTCTGATGTTATAGGTACAAATGATTTTGGTGATTATGATTGAGTCTCAACGATCTGACCTTAAATGCTGATATCGTGTCTGAATTTAACAAAATTTTTGCAGGTTATGGTCTAGACCTTGCCAGATACAAATCTGCCTTTATAAAAAGACGATTGGATAGAAGAATGAGAATACTGAATATTTCGGACTATTCTCAATACATGCTTGCTCTAAAAAATAACCGCAAAGAATTTGAGGAAATATTTGCGTCATTATCAATTAATGTCACAAATTTTTTTAGAGATTCGACTGTATTTGACAGGTTTCAGTTGTCTATACTTCCAAAAATATTGTCAAGTCTTGGTGATAGCAATAAAATACGTGTATGGAGTGCAGGATGTGCTTCAGGTGAAGAACCATATTCTATTGCCATGATGTTCAAGCAAGCAGTTGGAAAGTTGTCAAATCTTGAGGTAGAAATTATTGCAAATGATGTCAACAAATCGGCAATTCAATTTGCAGAGCGTGGTAGATATCCTGCAAAAGGTATTGAAAGTTTACCTCCAAGTATAATATTAAATAATTTTCAAAAAATAAAAAATGATAACAATACGATGGAATATGAAATCATATCCGAAATAAAAAACATGGTGACCTTCAAAGTGGGTGATATTTTGTCTGACCAGATGCAGTTTTTTGATGTTATCTTTTGCAGAAATGTATTGATATATTATGAAAAAGAAGCACAAGAGTTGATCTTTACAAAGTTTCACAGGGGTTTAAAAAATTCTGGTTATTTGGTGCTTGGTATGGATGAGACAATGTTTGGACGACGATGTCAAAAATTATTCAATCCATTGATGGCACGAGAAAGAATCTACCAAAAAGTATTACAACAAGATGACTAAAAAATATTATTTTTGTAAATCAATATGTTTCTTATTTCTGTATGATCAAATCGAACAAACGTACTGATATTACAATCTTTGATGGAACATCTCTTTATGGGGTCTGCATTTTTTGTATTCTGAAATAATTACTATGGATAAATCTGTACTACTGCCAAAATGTGAAAAATACCTTGAGGCAAACTATGTGGAGTCATAAACATGTCCACAACTAGTACAGTCAAAGTACTGATTGTAGATGATGCGTCATTTATGAGAGTTGTACTAAAAGACATTCTAGTATCACATGGATTGGTATCGCAAATTTATGAGGCAGGAGATGGTGTTGCAGCAGTAGAGGCATACAAACAATTCAAGCCTGATGTTGTTACAATGGATGTAAACATGCCAAAAGCAGACGGAATCCAGGCCCTCAAATCTATCATCCAGTTTAATCCAAAGGCAAAGGTGATCATGGTAACATCAGTTGAGCAAAAGCATATCGTACAGGATGCGATAAAGTCTGGTGCACGTGATTACGTGATAAAACCGTTTGATAGATCAAATGTTGCAATGGTGATGAGCAAGGTTATCAGGTCGAAATAACATGATGACAAACTATGACATGTCTGATACACAATCATTGTTTCTTTGTATGATATGTGGTGAGTTGTAGAAATCTTGAGTACTGGATGCAATGACCTACAAAAATTAAATTCAGTCCTTGACTCTTTTATTGTTCGTAAAACAATTCCGTCATTGAGTTCTATTCTAGAAGAGCCAATAACACACTTTCTTCGAAATACACAAGAAATACCGACAATGAATCTTGATTTGATAATATCAGATCTTGAAGAAATGAATGTCATGTCTGCTGTATATGTAAAATGTACTGGGGATATTCACATGGGTGTATTATTGTACCTGCCAGAAAAAGAATCAAAAATACTAGCAGAAAAATTACTTGGCAAGTCAATATCAAATGAACTGGCCGGAATTGCCACCTCATCCATATCTGAAATTGGAAATATACTTACCGCGTCACTTACTAATGCAATATCGATTGGTACTGGATATAAAATTTGTTCATCAGTCCCGGGATATGCTGTTGAATTTTTTAGAACATTAATAGAAGCAGTGGTATCTGACTTTGGAAATGAATCGGATACGTTGGTTGTTTCAAATGTAGGACTTTGTGGAGTCAACTCTGGTATTGGTATGCACATGCTCTTGATTCAAGATCCTTCTGAAATAAAAAAACTTGTGATATAGAGTTTGATTTTTAATGAATCGTGTAATTGAGATAAAAATGGGAGGTTTGGAAATAATAACTGACGAAACAGAAGAATTGAAAACCTTTGTTGGTTCATGCGTTGCCATTTGCTTATTTGATCTTGTATCAAAAGTTGCAGGCATGGCGCATGTCATGTTGCCAAAAAAATCTGATGGCACAAAATTTGCTGGAAAAAATGATATCGGAAAATATGCTGATGAGGCACTCTCATACATGATAAATGATATGATACTAAAAGGTGCAGACAAAAAGAGAATTAAAGCAAAAATGGTGGGAGGGGCTACTATATTTGCTCATGAATCTGAAACTAGCTTGTTCAATGTTGGACCACGAAACATTGCATTTTTGAAGCAGATTTTACAAGAAAACAATATACCTCTTGTCTCTGAAGAAACAGGTGAAAATTTTGGGAGATGGGTCAGATTTAACTTGCAGTCTGGGGAAATGCTTGTTACGTCAAATCTCAAAAAATTTGAGAAAACAATCTAATTTAATATAATTGAAAATTATCATTTTTCTAGTATTCTGGTGCGTATGAATTGGAAATATTGATCCTTTTTGATGAGAGTCTCAAATATTAGTAAATCTGATAATTTCTTAGATAGGTAAATATCAAACCTTGACCAAATAATGCCTGGGAATGACGGGTACTGAGGGACAGACTATCTGATCTGAAAGAAAAATTGATTGTATTTGGGGTAATTGCAGGTATATTCTTGCCTGTACGAATGGTTTTCTATGCTTATTTTTCAGCACATTGGATTGGGAGTCTAGGTCTTGTTTCATCGTTAATGTTTGTACTGATATTTCTTGCACACAAGAAAAAGCTTGGACGCTTTGGTGTTTTGTTTTTGAACCAGTTGACAAAAACAATAAAAGGCAAGTCTGGAAAAATTGCAATTCTCTTTTCTTTGGTGATGATTGCATATTTTGCAAGCACACTTGTATGGATTGAGCGAGGAAATACAATATATTCTGATGAAAAACATTTGGTGTCACAAATTCTATTCTCAAATTATGATCCAAATAAAATGAATCCTAATGACATTCACAAAATTATGAGCATAAAACAAAACAATGCAGTTCTTGATGGTTCAAATGTTAATTATGCAGATCAAATCATATCGATGACATATGCAATAATGAATGATATGATGGGTGGATGGATGGTTAATCTTGATATGATACTTCTTGTAGAACAATTTGAATTCTTGGGGTTTATTGTATTATACAGGAAACTCTATAGTCCATCAAAGACATTACTGGCAAACTAGCCATGACTCATCATATCAATTAAAGATCACTTTACAAGCAGTATTGGGCATGAGGCATACTGTGACACACCAACTGATACGCTTCCTAAAAGTAATGGTTTGAATCCTGTTTTTCCTCTAGTTCCCATGACTATGAGATCAACTTTATTTGCATTAGCAAAAGTTGTTAATGCCTCTACTACAGAATTACAAGACATCACACGTGCTTCTGTTGGAACCTTTTTTGTAACTGCAATCTTTTGCAGCTTAGCAAGTTCTGTTATTGCATGATTTTTTAGTTCATCTACTATCTTTGCGTGTTCTGAAATGTAAAATGGTTCTTCCTCGGGGGGCCTGAACAAACAGGTAGCAATTGTGATCTTGGATTCAAATTTTATTGCAATCGCAAGTGCTGTATGAAATGCATTGTTTGAATAATTAGAGCCATCATATGGCACGAAGATGTGGTTGAATATGTGTTTTCACCAGGCTGTCTTATTTTGGTCGCTTGATGTGCAAATAACTTAGCTTGTTTGGACTAAAAACCTGAAACTGTACTTGCGTGGCTTATTTATTTTGTAGATTGTCTGTTTTATCAGTGATACAAGGCATTTTGTTGTATCATGTGTTTGTTTGAAATACACAACCATAAGGGTTAATGTATCTGTTGGATGAATAAAAATTGGATTGTCCCAGTCTCAACCGGAACCGCAAAAAAAGTCCCTAGTAGAAGATCTGAGCGTACTTACAGGCAAGGCCTTCAAAGAGTTGGATGCCACACGAAGTGAACTTCAGGAAAAAGAGCGACTTTTAACAAATATTGCAAACGAATCTATGGAAAAAATCAAGGAATTATCTACCATTAACCATGATCTACAAGACAAGGTGGGATTTTTACTTGACATTAGTGCTTCACTGAACAAGAAAAATGATGAATTGATAAAATCCAATATGGAACTTGAAAAACAAAAATTCCACTATGATCAGATGACTAGAGATTTAAAATCCAAGTTAGATGCTGTACTATCAAAAGAGAAAGAACTATCCATGCAGCGAGACTTTCTTGCAAAACAGGTGGATGAAAAGACACAGGACTTGATAAAAGCTGAAAAGTTTACGGTTATAGGTGAATTAGCAGCAAGACTTGCCCATGACCTACGAAACCCGTTATCTATTGTTAAAAATACTATGGATATCATGAGAGCCAAACCAAACATGCGCATCGAAGAGAAGTTGCAACACTTTGGAAGATTTGACAGGGCGATTCAAAGGATGACACATCAGATAGATGATGTACTAAATTTTGTAAAAAGATCAGATCTCATGCTCCAGCAGACATCTTTGCTTTCTATGATTGATGGTGCAATTGGTAACACATTGGTCCCTCCAGAGGTCTTGTTGTCAAAACCATACATGGATGTGTCCATAAATTGTGATTCTCGAAAACTTGAAGCTGTGTTTTCTAATTTATTAAATAATGCAATACAAGCAATGGATGACAAGGGTGAGATAAAAATGAGAATAATGGATTTAGGGTATAATGTACAAATTGAATTTGAAGATACAGGTCCTGGAATTCCATCTGAGATACAATCAAAAGTATTTGATCCTTTGTTTACCACAAAACAAACAGGTACTGGTCTTGGACTTTCAATATGCAAAAACATTGTAGAACAGCATGGGGGTACATTGACAGTAAAATCACCTCCTACAATTTTTACAATACGATTACCTAAAAATATCGCACCGAAATACCAAGTAAATAACAATTATGCTGTTTAAGTAGTTGAAAATAATTGTACGCTAAACTTGCTGTGATTTTTTTCCACGCATTATGTGTATGATTTTTCCATCATCCAGTGTATATCTTACCGCGATTATTCTTTCTAGTGGAATTTCATAACTACCGTCAACTAAATTTTCACTTGGTCTTACACCCATGTCTTTTGCAGTGAGTGTGTTTGACTCTGGTGCAGGCTTGAATTGCTCAAAAAGCATTTTGGATATTGCAGTCCTTATAAACTCCTGGCTTGTACATCCCTCCTTTTTGCTTGCTTTGTTAATGCCTTGTATCATGGCATGTGGAAGGTCTAGAGTTATGGTATCAGTCAATTATGGTTAATTGTTAATTTTCTATAGATAAATAACTCTGCAATTTTTTTGATTAATAGTATCCAAAATGGAAGAAATATGCTGTTTTAGCGCATGTTTCTGAGTGCATGGCTGTTTTCTATCTTGTTGACCAAAAACTCCAAAGAGAATGGCTTTTGGATTATCTCTACATCGTCTTTGAGAAATATTGCGGCATCATCTAAAATCCCGTTTCCAAATGCAGATACAAAGATTATCTTTTGATGGGGTCGTAATTCAAGTATCTCCTTTGCTACACGTACGCCATTTTTCTTTGGCATGACAAAATCGAGCAAGACAACATTAAACGGATTTGCATCTGAATGACTCTCTTCTAATTTTTTCTTGTATGCCTCAACGCATGCCTCTCCATCTCTTGCTACTGTGATTTCATGTTGGTGTTTTTCAAAGACTTTTTTGTACTGTAGTCCAGCAAACTCATTGTCGTCTGCTGCCAAGATGTGTAACCCCATTTTGTGTTCTCATTTGATTTGATTGATTTGTTTGATTAAGATTCGTGTGTTCGATCTGAACATACTTAATTCATCATTTTTTGATGTAGTTCCTTGGCATTTAGATGCTTCATTATCGGAATTGTGAATTTGAATGTGGCCCCAGCATCTTTGTTATTGTATGCAAAAATATGTCCCCCGTGAGCATTTATTATTTCTCTGCTCAGATATAAGCCTAATCCGTTGCCATTCCAAGATTCTGCATTTGGACCTTTTGTTATGAATTTGTTGAACAAGTTTGGAAGTATGTCGGGGTGTATTCCGTGACCACAGTCACTTATAGTAACTTCAACAAAATTTTTCTGCATGTTGTATTGCATGATAGCTTTAATGTTTCCTTTTTCTGTAAACTTTAACGCATTATTTAACAAGTTACGAATCACTTGACCTATTCGTATCCGGTCTGCTTCTATATCGATTCCTTTCTCTAAGGTTGTCTCAATTTTTATTTTTTCATCTAAGTTCAATTGATATGAAGATGTTATCTCAATCAACAAATCACTCAGATTAAATTTCTCATATGATAGGTGTAATATTCCATTGTCTATTCTGCTTACATCTAAAATTCTATTGGCCACTTCTTCTAATTGTCGAGCCTGCTTTGATATTCCTGCAAATGCCTCTTCACTTCCAATGTCTCCGTTTCGTGCAAGTTCTACAAAACCGTATATTGGATGAAGTGGACTCTTTAATTCATGTGAGGCAATATTTATGAAATCATCTTTTAAAACATTCATCCTCTCTAGTTTCCTGTTTGCTTTTTGAAGTGATCTCGTCTTTTTAATCACTTCTTGTACTAGATCCTTGTTTATCAAATTGAGAAAATACCCCAGAGCCAGTGACATGATTCCAGTTGACGTTATTATTATCATCTGCAATGTAAATGATTTTTGTTTGCTTTCCTCCACTCCTGCATTGAGGCTATCTGTTAATTTTTGTACCTCATCATTTAGCAGAATTGTTTTCAAATTGATTTGATTCTGCTGGGCCTTGACTGCAGTTACTATTGGGGTCAAGTCGTTTGTCTGCCCATTGTCATATGCATCAAAGATCTGACTTGCTTTTTGGGTATATTGTAGATGTATTGATTCTATTTCATTTAGATTTGTGCTCATTATTCCAAGATCTCTTGCAGTATCATCATCTAAATCATAGTTTGGAAATGTATCTGCTAGATCTTTTATCTTTTTAACTTCGTAATTCCACTCGTTGTTGTATGATTCAAACTGGATCTTGGAACGTTCATAATTTTTTTGACTAGCTAGTTTTTGATATGTAATGGTATCCTCAAAGCTATTCTGTTGCATCTGTTGTATAACATATGCTCTAGTTATTCCCTGGCCTACTGGCATGTTCAAATCTGATAAAACTTTCATCTGATTTGTAATCGCATATGTTGTAAATGCATTAAGAAATAATGCAAGACCTAGCATCATTATTATCATTGATACTGATATGCCGATTCTCAAACTTGTGCTTGTCTTACGATTTTCCAAGATCAATCATCTCCAAAAATAATGTTTCTGGTTGTCATAAACTGTTGTCACTTGTACAATGCCTGAAAATTAGTCTGTATGCTCTTGTGTTTATCCGGCATGCAAACAATTGAATTTTTCATTTTTGCCTTAACCTGTTCTGCTTGGACCTACTGGAACAGAAGTACCCTCGTACCCATCCCAGTCCTTGAATCCTTGCTTTGCTTTTTCTCGCCATAAATAAATTGGCCATCCTTCAATCTGTGTAATCAAAGCCTGCAGTGTAAATGGCTTGTTCATAACTTCAACTGTTTCACTTAGTTGCCTGAGTTTTTTTATTAGACTGTTGCCATAACCTGTTATGAAAATTATCCTTTGCTTGAAATTTATTTTTTGTATCTCTTTTGCAACATCAATACCATCCATTCCAGGCATATTTTGATCAAGTATGATGACATCAAAGTACGGCTTTTCACTCTCTACACCTTGCTTTACGTAATCGTTATACGTTTGTAGGCACTCTATACCGTCTCTTGTTGTTATTACCAAGTGCCCTCTTTCTTCTAGTGCCATTTTGTATGAATCTGCAAGATCCTTGTAGTCTTCTGCTACCAGTATCCTCAAAGACCAGTCTTTCAACAATTCTAATAATGTGATATAGTTGATTTAGTATCTTGTATGTTCATAGTAAACAAATTAAGCGCATGTCTCATATGGCTAATTTTTAGCCTGTTCTGCTTGGACCGACTGGAACTGATGTCCCTGTATGCCCATCCCATTCTTTGAATCCTTTTTTTAGCATTTCACGTAATTTGGAAACTGGCCAACCTTCGACCTCTGCAATCAATGCCTCTGCTGTAAATGGTTTGTTCATGACTGATGCATTATTGGTTAATTGCTTGAGCTTTTGTATGACTTCGTTGCCATAACCTGTTATGAAAATTATCTTTTGTTTTGAATTTACTTTTTGAATCTCTTTTGCGGTTTCAATTCCGTCCATTCCGGGCATATTCTGGTCTAGTATTATGAGATCAAAATGTGATTTTATCTGTCCATTTGGCAATTTTGTGTATTGCTTGTACACTCTTTGGCACTCAATACCATCTTTTGTTATAATCACCTCATGTCCTCTTTCTTCTAGTGCCATTTTGTATGAATCTGCAAGATCCTTGTAGTCTTCTGCTATCAATATCCTAAGAGTCATGTGATTATAGGTGCTATCCAAAATCAACTTATTTAGAAACTTGTGTGTTTGGATTATACAACAAGTTGTCAATATTGGATGAAATTAAATTCTCATCTAAAATGCTTTTATGTATTTTTCAAAATCAATTTCGCTTTCTAGGAGCTTGATGTATCTAGAGTCCAATGAAATTATGTGATCAATCAATGGGGCAAGCTCTTCATCTTTTCCTTGCTTGAATGTACTAAATGATTTATAATATAACGCACTGGTGTTGTCTGGATTTGATTTTAAAACCAAATCATAGTACTTTATGGCTTCATCATGTCTTTCTAAAGAGGCTAGAATTCGACCTGCCTGCAAGACCACTTCACCATATTGATAATTTTGATTTATGATACACTGGTAACACCATAACGCTTCCTCAAACTTTGACAGGGATTCTAGTGTAACCCCCTTGTGGTATAATGCAGGTAGGTATTTTGGGTTAGAGTCTAATATCTTGTCAAAATATGCTATTGCTTCTTCAAAACAACTTGTCTCAAATAAAGACATGCCTTTATGGTACAATCTTAATTTTTCAAATAACGATCTTTTGTGAAATAAAGATGATGCATGATCTGGTTTTATTTCTAATACTAATTCATAGCATTCTACTGCCTCTTCAAATTTGGATAATTCTTCAAGTGCAATGCCCTTGTTGTATAATGCAGACAGGTGCTTCGGATTTATTTCAAGTACTTTGTCAAGACACGCAATTGCATCAACAAACTGATTCACTTCTAGCAATAGTATGCTCTTGTCATATAGTGCTACAATGTGTACAGGGTTTATTGTGACTAATTTTTCTAATAATTTTATTGCCTGCTCATGTTTTCCTGATCTTGCATAAAGCACACTCTTGTTGTACAATGCTGACACATGATCTGGCTTTATTCTCAATACCGATTCATAACATCTTGTAGCTTCCTCAAACCTTGACAGTGATTCAAGCGCAATGCCCTTGTTGTATAATGCAGACAGGTGCTTTGGATTTATTTCAAGTACTTTGTCAAGACACATGTTTGCATCTTTGAACTGCTTTTTTTCAAGCAAGATAATTGCCTTCTGATATAATGTAGCAGTGTTTCTGGGATTTAGCATGATCAACTTGTCTAATGATATGATTGCTTTTTCATGTCTTTTTAATTTTGTATCCAGCTCACTTTTGTGGTATAATGCAGACACGTGATCTGGCTTTATTTCTAATACTGACTCATAGCATTCTGCTGCCTCTTCAAACCTTGACAGTGATTCAAGTGCAAGGCCCTTGTTGTATAATGCAGACAAATGTCTTGGATTGTGATCAAGTACATTGTTAAAACATGTGATTGATTCTTCAAGACGATTTGTACTGTGCAGTGCTATACCTTTGTCATAAATTGCCAATATGTGCCCTGGATTTATCCTGATTAACACATTCAACAATTCTATTGCCTCATCATATTTTCCAACCATTGAATCAAGCACACTCTTGTTGTACAATGCAGACACATGATCTGGTTTTATCCTCAATACCGATTCATAACATCTTGTAGCTTCCTCAAACCTTGACAGTGATTCAAGCGCAATGCCCTTGTTGTATAATGCAGACAGGTGCTTTGGATTTATTTCAAGTACTTTGTCAAGACACGCAATTGATTTTTCCCACTGTTTTGTTTTGAAAAGTAATATTCCTTTGTTGTACTGAGCCAATATGTGCCCTGGATTTATCCTGATTAACACATTCAACAATTCTATTGCCTCATCATATTTTCCAACCATTGAATCAAGCACACTCTTGTTGTACAATGCAGACACATGATCTGGTTTTATCCTCAATACCGATTCATAACATCTTGTAGCTTCCTCAAACCTTGACAGTGATTCAAGCGCAATGCCCTTGTTGTATAATGCAGACAGGTGCTTTGGATTTATTTCAAGTACTTTGTCAAGACACGCAATTGATTTTTCCCACTGTTTTGTTTTGAAAAGTAATATTCCTTTGTTGTACTGAGCCAATATGTGACCTGGATTTATTGCAATTAGCCTGTCTAATGACTCGACTGATTGGCTCTGTTGACATATTTTATCAAAGAGTGTTTTTTTGTTGTACAATGCAGACACATGATCTGGTTTTATCCTCAATACCGATTCATAACACTCTATTGCTTCTTCCAATCTTGACAGCGATTCTAATATCACTCCCTTGTGATATGTTGCTTCAAGATGTAGCGGATTTATTTCAAGTACTTTGTCAAGACACATGTTTGCATCTCTGAACTGCTTTTTTTCAAGCAAGATGATTGCCTTGTCATACAATGCAGTAGTATTTCTTGAATCTAGCATGATAAGTATGTCCAGAGATTTTATTGCCTCATCATATTTTCCAACCATTGAATCAAGCACACTCTTGTTGTACAATGCAGACACATGGTACGGCTTTGTCTCAAGTACTGACTTGTAACACTCTAGTGCTTTTTCTGATTGTGCCATTAATTCATATAATTTTCCCCGGCTGTATTGGATCTTAAAATTACTTGGAACTACAGATAGCATAAAATCTATCATTTCCAATGCTTTTGAATATTCTTTTAAATTATAATGGAAATTCACAAGACCAAAAACTATTATTTCGAATTTTTGCTGTTTTTTTATTTCTTTGAATGATAGTTTTTTAATGATTTGCTCATAGAGTATAATTGATGACATGCATCGTTGTCTGGCATCTGCAGATATTTGTAATCGATGCAATTCAAAATCTGACAAGAGTCCAACTACTGATAATTCATTTTCTAGTATTCTGGTCACAATGCTTAGTTGAATCTGTATTTTTTCATTATCTAGGTTCATCGATTCACCTGAGATGAATGATTGCAAAATAATTTATCATCCGCAAAGAAATTGTATTAAAGTAGCTTAAAAACACGTGATTGTTTGGTTACCATGAGCTTTCTATTTGCAGATTTTGGGTGTATTGACCTATTCTCTAATCTGACAGCTTGATAGTGGTATTGCCATACTTTCAAAAAGCCTGCTTAGTTCATCTGACTTGACTGTACATATTACGTGTAATAGGATGCTACTCAAACCGG
>Ga0207073_1114_pt1 | contig 15502 bp, 13 predicted proteins | sample Alteio_BWMinHeat_65_FD_153575 | JGI IMG/M metagenome (GOLD analysis project Ga0207073, IMG submission 153575) | Enriched cells from forest soil in Barre Woods Harvard Forest LTER site, Petersham, Massachusetts, United States -... | ecosystem: Environmental > Terrestrial > Soil > Temperate forest >...
GTGATATGCCAACGTTTGGTCGATAAGGGATGTCGTATTTTAATGCCATGGGCAGCTCCTATCGGTACAGGAAAAGGTATTATCAATCCTTATGCACTAGAGGTTTTACGAGCTCGCTTACCTCATACTACTCTTATTGTCGATGCCGGTATTGGTAAACCTTCACATGCCACACAAGCCATGGAGTTGGGATTCGATGCGGTTTTATTAAATACTGCAGTTTCACTGGCCGCCCATCCAATTCAAATGGCTGAAGCATTTAAACATGCTGTCATAGCAGGACGAAAAGCGTTTGAAGCTGGATTAATGCTAGAACGTAATACCGCTAAACCTAGTACGCCTCTTATCGATACACCTTTTTGGCGACAGGAAAATCTATGAATACAGCTTGGACTATTGCAGGATCTAATTCGAGTGGATTTTCTGGAATTCAGGCTGATTTGTTAGTTTTTAAAAATTTTAATGTACATGGATGTTCGGTTATCACCGCAATCACTGCTCAAAATACTGAATCGGTTAATTCCATCTATCATCTTCCAAATGAACAAATCATCGCTCAATTGAATGCCCTAACATCACCACATGCCATCAAAATTGGTATGCTTGGATTTGACGCACAAATTTTTCTATTAAAAGATTTTTTTTCAAAACATTCTTATCAAATTATTTTAGATCCCGTATTATTTTCTACTTCGGGGTATGCATTATTTAAAGGTGATATCCTTCACTATATTTCTTGCTTAAAACAATTATTTCCATATATTACATTAATTACGCCCAATATTTTTGAGGCTGAATGTTTAACGCAACAAAAAATTCATACTTTTTATGATATAAAAAAAGCAGCTCAAATATTACTTTCTATGGGAGTCAAAAATGTTTTAATAAAAGGGGGGCATTTTAATGAGAAGGATTTCAGTCAAGATTTATGGACGGATGGCAATGAATATCTCTGGTTAGCGACTAAACGGCATCAGGTTGAATCAATTCGCGGAACAGGATGTACATTTTCATCTGCTATTACAGCATGTCTAGCAAATCAATACTGCATCAAAGATGCTCTTGTGATAGCGAAAATGTATATCTCACAATATATACGTACGCATCGATTTCAATATCATAGTTGGGCAATGGAACAGCCTGATTTACCCTGTGTTAGCTTTTCACCCATTGAAAATGAAAGCCCTGCTTTCCCAGCTTGCGGTGGTCCTATTGGCCTTTACCCTATTGTAGATAGCATAAAATGGTTAGAGCTTTTATTACCTCTAGGTATTCGAACTATACAACTTCGTATTAAAAATAAATCAGGCCTCGCATTAGAAAGTGAAATTGCAAAATGCATTTGCTTTGCCAAAAAATTTAATACGCAATTATTTATTAATGACTATTGGCAACTTGCCATAAAATATCAAGCCTATGGTGTACATCTAGGACAAGAGGACCTTGAATATGCTGACATAAACGCCATATACCATGCGGGATTACGTTTAGGTATTAGCACACATTCATATTTTGAAATTGCAAGAGCGAATCTTCTTAAACCATCTTATATCGCTTTTGGCCCAATTTTTGAAACAAATAGTAAAATTATGTCATTTGCACCCCAGGGTTTAACACAATTAAAATATTGGTGTCAGCTATTAGATTACCCCATCGTTGCTATCGGTGGCATTAATAAAGATACTTTCCTCCAAGTGTACGATACTGGAGTCGATGGTATTGCAATGATTTCAGCAATCACGCATGCCAAAAATCCCATAGAATCTGCTAAAGAATTTTTAACTATTTTGCGTACGACTAATTGATCTGACTCTAAATTTAGCATAACATCCACATTGTTATTAAAAATTATAATAAAGGAATATTAAATGACTTCTACAAGAGTTATATCAATTTGTCTATCATTAACAGAAGACTGTAATAATGAAATTTTAGGTAATTTACATGAACAATCTATGATATATTATCCTAAAGATTGTAAACCTGACTCGAATAAGCCTATAGTACGTGAAGTTTATTTAACAAATCGCTATGCGATGCACGGTATTGATACGCTATATAGTGGGATGCCTGATTCAATCACATTTGAAAATCCCCAGCAAATTGAACAATTTGAAAAAGCTTTACTTGAGAACAATAAACAAAATGCGTTTAACATACTTAGAAATTTGTCACAAAAAAACAAACAAATAAGTCACTTTGTAGAAGGCTTACATACAAAAAGCATAATTAAATTACAATCACATATGTAATAAGATTTAGCAGTCGCCACAGGTCAAGTCGCGAACATTGCCGTTTGTGATTTGACCTATAGCAATCACTGAATAATCACGCAAAATGTTTTTGAATCAATACGATATAAAGTAAGTATTCGGTCTAGACGTCAATAGAATCAATCGGCTATAGCTTCCGCCACTGCTGTCATCCTCTTGCGAAGGCGCCAACAGGTCTTAAAAGTATAACCAGGCAAAACCGCGCCGAAGACAAGGGGATCCAGGGCGGACTTTATCCGTGCGTATCGCTTTTATTTATTGTCTTTGTATATCAAAATGAGTATCTTATTCACGTTTTTAGTGTGAAAGGAATTAAGTTACATTTAAATGGAAAATTTAGCAAAAAATACTGTATTCACTGAACAGGGAACTGATGTTCATGAGATTTGTGCGCAACGTTATGCAGAACTACAAACGAGCTATGAACATAAAAATTTAGAAATGATCGGATATAAAACTAAAGCAAATTATTGGGAAGCTCAATTCCGTCAATTAAAAACGCGCGAAGAACAACTCATTTCTGAAAATGAAGAGCTCAAATCAAAATTACGCAAAAGAGAACAAGAATTATTTGGCACAAGTTCAGAAAAAAATAAAAGCACTCAAGATACGATCCCTCAATCAAAAAGTGAAATTCCTAAAAAAAATCGGGGACAACAACCTGGAAGCAAAGGCCATGGACGTCGTGACTATGATCATCTGCCCGTTCTAGAAGTGGAAGAACTTGAACTCGTAAATGAAAGTGCTCGCTGCCCATGTTGCCACAAGCCATACAAAGAATTACCCGGTTATGCAGAGTCTGATATTGTGGAAATTGACGTACAAGCGCATCGTCGCCTTATACGTCGAAAAAATTATAAACGTTCTTGTTCCTGTAAAAAAAATCCAGATCCTCAAATAGTCAGTGCGCCTGCTATAGAACGATTGTTGCCGAAGAGTAAATTAGGCATATCGATTTGGGCGTTATTGCTTTTAAAAAAGTATGAGTATCAACAACCGATCAATCGTATGCTTGAGGAATTAAGTGATCATGGATTATCGCTTTCTGCGGGAACAATCACAGATGGTTTTCAAAAATTATTGCCTTATTTTATCCCAGTTTATGATGCCATCGTAGAACGTAGTATAGCAGCCCGCCACTGGCATGCGGATGAAACAAGGTGGAAAGTATTTGAAACAATAGATGATAAGAAAAATCATAATTGGTATCTGTGGATTTTCCATAATACTGAAACAGTGGTTTATAAAATTCATCCAACTCGCTCGTCTGAAGCGTTAATTGAATATTTTGGAGAAGATCATGCAGGCGGAACGTTGAATGTAGATCGTTATAGCGCTTATAAGGTGATAGCCAAAAATGGTTTATTTATTTTAGCGTTCTGTTGGGCGCATGTGCGCCGTGACTTTTTAAAACACGCTAAAGGATATCCTGAACAGACAACGTGGGCACTCGCTTGGGTAGAACAGATTGGTAAAATTTATCATATCAATAATGAACGCATTGCACACAAACCGAAATCAAAATTATTTCATGAAAAAGATAACGAACTAAAAAAAGCTATTTCTGACATGAAAAAAGAATTTGCCGAACAATTAGCCGATACCAATCTTTTGCCATCTGCAAAAAAACTACTAAAGAGTTTAAACAAACATTGGGGTGGGCTCACTATTTTTGTTGATCGACCAGAAATACCCATGGATAACAATACAGCAGAGAGAGGTTTACGAAACCCTGTAGTGGGAAGAAAAATCTATCATGGTTCTGGATCGATATGGTCAGCAGAATTAGCAGCAGCTTTATTCACCCTATTTAAAACGCTTAAACTGTGGAAAATCAATATACATACTTGGCTACTTGCCTATTTTCATGAATGTGCTTTGATAGGTGGTATGTCTCCAGAAAATATCAATAAATTTTTACCTTGGGAAATGTCTGAAGAAAAAAGACAGTTGCTTTCTAAACCACCCGAATATAAAAATTCTGGGTAATCCAACGTATGTTCTGCTCAAGTCCGCCCTGGATCCCCTTGTCTTCGGCGCGGTTTTGCCTGGTTATACTTTTAAGACCTGTTGGCGCCTTCGCAAGAGGATGACAGCAGGGGCGGAAGCTATAGCCGATTGATTCTATTGACGTCTAGACCGAATACTTACGATATAAACATTTAACTCATTAATAAATCAAGTGATTTATATGCTATAATTATAGTATGGCGTTCAACATGAGGAATGTGTCATGTCAAGTCCTCGCACTACAACACTCACAGAACCTTTGGTTTATGACGCTTCATGCGTTTTTCGATATAATGAGCCAGTAGAACGATCCGGTCAACCCTTACCATTTCCAGGAAAAGATACATCTTCATCATCGTCCATTGTTGATGATTGGAATAGAGGCATCTGGCCACCCCGCCTTGATGCAAAAGAACAAGTCGGTATATCTATTACCTTGAAAGATGAAAGAGAACCAACAGCATTGTGGACCATCTTAGAAAACCTTGATGAAAAAAAGAAAGAAATTTATGAAATCAAACCAGCTCCAGAATCTACAACAGGAAAATTAAAGTTTACTTCTATTAAAGGTCTTAAAGAATTTTGGCGAGATTGTCTTTTTCATGAAATGTCAGATAAGAAACAACAAGATATATTATTAGCTTCAGCCGAGGAAGATTTACATCAAAGTGGATTGCCTTATGCAGCAGATGTTATGTTTGCTCCCTATGATCGTGTGCTTATGCAATCTAATGAACAGCGACCTACGCTGTCGGAATCAGATGTTCCGATTATGATCTATCATCCTATACAAAATGGTGTAGCGATCAAAGCAGTAATTCCCTACAGTGTAGAACAGGATAAAAAAACCAGCCAAAATATACAGCATCCATTACCATTAATTAGCATGAGTCTTACCACTTCACTTGTTTTAGGAAAAGATGATAAAATCGATATTCCAAAAGGTAATCTGGAAGTTACAATTCATGATGAAAGATTAAAAGATTTTGTTTTAGGACGTGGTTTTATTAGTGATTACCTAGAGGAATATAGAAAAAATAAAGATAACTATCATTCAACATCAGACAAGAAGGAAATACTTGATCTCTTTATGGATGAAATATCGGGGCTTTATGATAAAAATCAAGATCAAGCAGCAATTTCTTTATTCTATATTTACAGCGCACTAAAAGATTTGGATTTTTCAAAACCAAATACATTAGAAATCTATCTAAAAACCTTTGATGATCATGCGCCACAACTCTATAGTGCAATAATTAGTATCCACAAGAAGTATAATGCTAATTTTACTGCGGGACTTATTGAAGAAGAGCAAAAAATAGAACATCAAGCATTGCAAAGTTTATTACAATCATCACCAGATATCACAACTCTTCAAAATGCTTGTAAAATATGGGTTGATCGTGTAGCTGCATTACAAACTAAATTAAAACTATTTGAATCTACTGATAAGGTGGAAGAGCTCAGCAATACATTAATTGGTTTGAGACACCAACCGCAAATAGTGGAACCTGAATCGCATTTAAAGAATTATGATACAGACAAAATTGATTTTCTACAGCGTGCAATCAGGGATGCAAAAACAATAAGATCGCATTTAAATGATAATTACACAGTAGAATTACATGAACTTAAGGCTTATAGCGATCAAATTCAACCTTTTATAATACATTTACAAAGCGAGCTTGGATCGCTCAAGTATCGCGCTGCAAAGCAAACAGTCAATTCTAAATTATTTTTGGAATCCATCGAACATTTTAATCAAGTTTTACAAATCGATTCGAAAAATCTAGATGCACACATGAAACGCTTAAACTCCCAGATGAAAATAGTAAATATTTCACGAGATAATTTGCAAGCATTGAAAATAGCACTTGAAATAGCAGATAAATATGCTAACGAATACTTAATATTAATGCGTGAAAAGAATATACCTAATAAACAACTAAACGATCTTCATAGCACAATTAAAGCCGAAATCGAATCACTTAACAATCCTAAGTCAAATCAGGAAGTGAAAATTCATCTTTCACAAACAACAGCTACACTCAAGCCCCCAACAACTGAAGAATCAAAGATAAAAGCATCAGAACACAGTGATCCATCATCAAATCTAATGTACGATCAAGGAAAAAAGTATTATGATCAAGCTGCAAACAAAAGTGGAAACGAAGAAATTCGATTTCTTAACATGGCAAAGGCTCAGTTTAATTTAGTTTTAACTTCAACGGACAAAACTAATCCATTCCATTTAAACGCACAATATCATCACGCACGATCTGCGGATAAGTTAGCGGATTTACTGACAAAAAGATATGACTCAGACAAAACTTCTCATAATTTAAATGAAGCATTGAAAGCTTTGAATGAAGCAAGCAACTCCTATAGGGAGTACACTACTAAAGCATTAGCAAATCCACAAACACAAAGAGAGGAATCACACAAAAAAGCGATCCTTGGCATGATAACTGCAATTGAATTAGAAGAACAAAAACTTAAAGCACAACGAGCTCCTAAATCAGTTTCTACAAGCCGTCTTAGTACATTTACACCTTCTTCAAGCGCACCATCACAAGTATCTCCCACCGTACCAAAAAAGAATAAGCCAGGGTAACATCTGAACTTGATTCATTATCTTATCAACGAATGAGATATTAGCTCACATTTTTCGGACTTAATCTCCTCGTTATTAAATTGATTTTCTTTCATCAAATCATTAATTATTTTATGCTGCTCTTCTGTAAGCTCCATCGCGCATTCAGCACCAAGATTAGCCATATCATAAATGTGGGCACGGATTGTTTTTTCTGTTGGCACAAAAATATTACGATCTTCTTTCTGATTGCTTATATAGTTAAACAAAGGTCGAACAAAAGCAAGATACGAATGAGCCTGATTATAACCTTGCACATGGATTTGTTTTGTTACCGATGATTCACCATAATAATAATTCACACCTATAGGTCTTTGACATAATAAAGCTTCAATTTTTGAAAAATTGGCACTTGTGGTGTCTTCTAGAAGTGATTTTAGCTCTGCATTATAATAAATATGCGAAACACGACAAACATGTGTAATTTTTTGGGATGTTACTCCTGATCTACTGTCAATTTCATTCTTTTCCTTATAGATCTGATCAATCACTTTATGCTGTTCTTCAGTAACTTCTAATGCACATTTAGAGTTAAGCTTATGCGAAGCTAAAAGTTGTGAACGCAATGTACTTTTTACTGGCACAAAAATATCGACACCATCATAATCAGAATGAAAAAATGAGAAAGATTTATTCGGTTTATTAAAATTGTCAAAATATATATGTATTGTTCCATCAGTACGTTTCGTTACTTGTCCATAATAATTAATTCCCAAGGGTACTTGAAGGAGCAATGTATTAACGCGTTTATCGAAATGAGCTGAATCTACAGATAAACAATTTTTTATAAGTTTTTGTAGCGGCAAAATACTATAAATATATGAAGTACGACATGTATGTCTCATTATTTTTTCCTTTCTAGTTCATGAAATACAAAAAACTTGATTTATCATCTCTTGCTAGCATATTGAATATCCTATATTCATCAAAATCAACCTAATGTACCGCTAATGTTATAAAATGCAAGTTGTTTTTAACGAGTTATTTGGATGACAGTAACTATAAATTGTATTATGATAAGGGAAACATAACTATAGAAAATACTTGTGACTTCTGACATACAAAAACCATATGAAAATCTAGATCCAAATCTTATTCTATCTGCTATCGAAAGCGCAGGCTTTCTTTGTTCAGGTAGTTTATTAGCTTTAAATAGCTATGAAAATCGTGTATATCAAGTAGGTATTGAAGATTCAACACCTTTGATCGCAAAATTTTATCGTCCAAATCGCTGGTCTAATGAAGCAATTCTTGAAGAGCATCAATTTAGTTTTGAGTTAGTTGAACACGAAATTCCAGTCATTGCGCCACTAATTAATGCAGATGGGAAATCCTTACATGAATATCAAAATTATCGTTTTGCGCTTTTCCCAAGACGTGGTGGTCATGCACTTGAGCAAGATAACTTAGATCAATTAGCATGGATGGGGCGTTTTATAGGAAGATTACACGCTGTCGCTGCCTGCAGACCCTTTCAACATCGCGACACACTTAATGTACAGACACATGGATATTTACCTTATCAATTTTTATTAAAACAGGATTATATCCCAGCGTATCTAAAAGCTCAGTATTGCGAAACGGTTGATGCGGTTTTAAAGCGTATCGATCAATTAGTTGCAAATGTCTCTGATCTAAAGATTATTCGATTACATGGAGATTGTCATCTTGGTAATGTTTTATGGAATGATGCGGGTCCGCATATTGTGGATTTAGATGATGCTGTTATGGGCCCAGCTATACAAGATATTTGGATGTTATTATCCGGTGATATCATGCAAACACGCTTACAACTTAGCATTATATTAGATGGATATAACGAATTTCATGATTTTGATATGCGTGAGCTCCAACTCATCGAAGCGATGCGTACTTTACGTATGATTCAATATTCGGCATGGCTCGCTAATCGATGGCAAGACCCTGCTTTCCCACGTGCGTTTCCATGGTTCAATACAGCACATTATTGGGAAGAACAGTTAATGAATCTAAAAGATCAACTCATGGTATTAAATGATCTACCCAACTATACATTTTATTAATACATTAATTGTAACAGCAAGCAATAAAAATGAACTGGGGTCAATATGCAAAGCGGCACTAATCCTGAAAAAAAGACTGCCGAACAATATCAAGATTTTTACGAGATAGTTACCATTGATTTTATTCCGCCACAAGTTGACATTAAGCATTTACATGATAATGGCAAACTTCTTTCTCAGTCGGAAGTTGAGGCCATACTAAATTTAAATTTAAAAGAAGAAAAAAGATATAAAAAAACAGATATTGAAATGATTACTAAAGATAAAGGTATAAAAAATAGTGATTATTCTATCTCATATGTAAACGGTGAATATTATGCGATTTATTTTGGGAGAAAAAAAGGAAAACATATAGGAGAAGGTTTGGTAGGCGTTGTCAAAGTGGCTCAAAATATTAAAACGGGCAAATGGGTTGCATTCAAAAAAGTTATAAAGAAGCAAGATTTGTATCAAAATATAAAAGAAAGTCTTGCGCTAGAACAAATAGGCAAATTAAAAGGGTGTTACCTCCAGGAATGTAAAACCCTAAATAAACAAAAATTTGAAATATTTATGTCATATGAAACTGGAGATCTTTTAAATAGTGTTTATTTAAAAAAAATTGCAACCATTAAACGATTAAATATAGTTTTACAAACCCTAATTGCAGTACGAGCATTACACAAACTGGCTATACTACATGATGACGTTCATCAATTTAATATTATTTGTGACAATATTAATGATCAAGTTAATTTGATCGATTTTGACAGAGCTCAACTGAATGTAACAGAGAAATCTGCATTTAATAAAGAAATGCATAATATTTTTTTCACTCTCGCCCCTCTGTTAGGCTTCCATTATAATTCTGAAAATACAACATTTGAAGATGCTAGAGCATTTGACACAGAGTGTAAACTTCATTCATTAACAACATTTCCTGATATCAGCGTCATAAATCAATATAAAAATAGTTACATTCTAGTTGAGAATCAACTTTATCATATCAAGGACAATGGTACATTTGAAACATTAACAATCACAAACAAAGAACAATTTAGTTTTACGCTCAAATTCCTTGAAAAACAACAATCTTGTACATTTCATAGTGTAGAATCTATTCCAGTATCATTAGATAATTATTGCAATAGCTATGTATTGACTAAAAATGAATTATATTATGTCGATAATATAGGAAAATGTTTAAAAGTTGAATTAAGTGATTTTAATCAATTTTTAAATACAACTAAGTTAGCAGGAATTCAATGCGGAAGTAAAAAAAGCGTACCATACTTCAAATTCAAAGATTATATTACAAATCAAATACCAAAAATATTATTACTAGACCCCGAGTACGATCACATTAATTATTTACTTGTAAACAATACAAATGCCAATATTGATTTGCATAACATTGTATTGCCACCAAAAATTCAAAATGTGCAGTTACATCATCAGATTATGCAATTTTTAAATAATAGAGACACAACATCAAACGAGGATGATGTTATTTCTCAATTTAAACATATTTACGAAAATTGCACTGATACAACAATTAAAATCGGTTATGTTAACATTGAAGAATACAAAAATTTATCCCACACAGAAAAAGAATTAATGATTCGTACCTTATGTGAAGTTGATGAACTATATTGTATTGAAAATAATGAAAAGCCTTCAAATCAGATAAATTATCATGAAATTAAAAAAGATCTAGAAAGTAAAAATTTAAGTGTACACAATAAAGTTATTCGTTATGCTAACGATACATCTTTAGTAAAAGCACTGTGTGAAACGCCAGGCAATACGCCACAGCGAGATTATGAACGTCATTTTATCTCTTTTAATGTTGATGAATCATTAAAGAATATGTTATTTCATGCACATGTAAAATTGACTGTGGTTATAAAACCGCATGATGCAGTAACCGCCTCTGCATTCCCACAAGGATCTTCAAGATCCCCAGGCGGATTGTTCGAAGTTCAACTACGCGAACAAGAACAAACAACTCCGACAATGTTAATGAGGCATCAGATTTAATTCCAGATAATTTCTGACTTTAACTAAACCACAGAGATAAAAAGAGAAAAACGTTATATCTTGAAAAAACTATGCTTTTAAGTGAAAATTTAATGGAACTGCGGGTTAATCTTAACGTCTTAATAAAACATCATTTGTTATATTTGATCTAACAATTTCCTGTTCACTTACCATATTATATTCATATATATAATCATGGTAGTGCTTTGCGTTGGTTAATATCTTATCTTTAAATACTACTACGTTTTCACCATCTGTTTGTCTTGCGGAATATGTTAAAAAACCTGGATATCCTTCTTTGTGCATGCGCAGTCCCCATTTTTGTGTAATTTCATAACACTCTGGATCTGGATGTACGAGCTCGGGATATTCTTTACTTTTATTTCGTAAATCAATTAAAGCTGCTCGACATTCTACCGTATAAACTGAGCGGATAGTCTTAATTATTTTTGGAGTTACTTTAAAACTAGGTTTTTCTAAATATATGCGCTTCCAATGGTAAAGCGTTTCATAAAAACTAGTTATAAGATCCATAGATGCATACCACACTGGATACTGTCCCGTACCAAAACGCGTTGGTAACCATGCAGCTTGCCTAAATATATAATCGATTGCTTGATCATGAGAGCTCAACTGGTTTGATGAACTTGTAGTTATCTGATGCGCATACTTTTTAGTAATAGCATCTGAAGACAAATCATCAAATTCATCAAATACAGAATCAATTCCTATCATATTACGATAGACTTCCGCATTAACTTCAACGATTTCATTAAAAACTGGCATCATATCGATTGATTCAATTCCAAATAAGTTCTTATTCTAACTAAACCCATAAAGCCTTCTTTTGCAATAACATCCAATGGTCTAATATGATTAAAATCTTCATTAGGAGTAGTCATCCAACTATAAGCTAATTCTGTATTAAATATATAGGCGCGTCTTAAAAACTTATGAATGGTAAGTAAATGACGAATTCTATCTTGAGTATCTCTATAAGTCGGTAAACATTGTTTTAGCGTTTTATAATTATAAATACTCGTCTCAGTATTTGGCGATAGACCTAATAAAATCGCTTGTTGCTTGATAGTTAATTTCCAATGCTCAAACAATTTCATTATTAATTGTGTCTGCTGCTGACGCTCCGTTTGCGATAAAACTACGGCAGGTAAATAATTGCTGCTTTTTCGTTGATACATAAACACCTCGCTTTCTTATAGTATAACCTACATTTATGTATATTTATATATACATAAATGTATATTATAACATCTTGATAAAACTATACTTTTAATATAATGGACATAATGTGCTCAAAAATCATGCGTAAATGACTACTTCATGGAAGCCATTATCCTTGGCCAACGATCGTGATAAATATTATGCAACTCAGGTATAATAGTCACAATGTAAATACGTATCTCACCTGCTTCACTTGCAACCAATCCCTGAATCCAATGTCCTGGCGTTACATCATACCAATGCGTATTTCCTTCAAAGTCCTTTTCCATAAATTTAATAATCGGTAATCGTACTGGCTTCGGAATATAAATATCCCACTTTCCTTTATAGATGGCCTGTAAATTCGCCCAGCCACCTAATGGTAGCTCGCCTGCTTGAGATTTTCTACGCCCCCAGGTCAACAGCCTAAGTTGCCCATCCACTAAACAAACGGGTAACATGGCTTTAGGATTAACAAAATATACTGTCTGAATTTGACCTTGATACTGAAACATAACTCCTTCTGGCATATACCTCATGCTCCTATATGGTTTGACGATGTCCACTAGGCTTCCATGCGGGTGCAATCACATTAGGCATGGAAGAACGCTCTAACAATGGCAGAGGTGCAATAGCAAATTCTCCATAACGTATATTAATTTCATCTCTAACATGATTTAGTTTTTTACGTCTCTCATCAGATTGAGAAAATAAATCTAACTGATCTCCATGTGAATATGGATCTTGTGCTGTCACTTGAATTTGAAAAACAGGCTCACCTTTCCAACAAGCATTAAATATCGATAAACCCAGTTGATAAATATCTTTACCGTCATCGGTAGCTTGCGCAAGTTTTGCTGTTTTGCCTAGCCAACCAAAATCACGATTTTTTAAAGCGATAAAAAAATGTTGCGCTTTAAAACCATGACCACGCAAACGCGCAGAAAGTTTTTCGCACATATGCATAAGGTACGTATCAATAATATTTTTATCTCTCGTATTAGGTGGCATCACCTTACCATGGCCTAAAGTCTTAGGATCAGGAATAGTGGTATGCACCGATTCTGGATCCATTCCTTGACACATATACCATATACGTCTGCCTATATTCCCAAAACGTTTTGCTAAAATACTAATAGGTATTTTTTCGATATCACCGCATGTATATACCCCATGTTTTGCAAGAAAAGCGCCGATACCTCCAGCAATTCCACATAATTCAGTAACAGGCACAGTCATAAGTTTATCTCTTGCATCCCATGGTGGAATCACAGTAAACCCATCCGGTTTTTTTAATTTTGCGGCATATTTTGCCGTCGTTTTATCGCCACTCACACCAATAGAACATAATAATCCCGATGCTTCAAATACACGTTGTTTAGCCATTAAACCCATTTTTTCCGGTGTACCATGCAAATATTGGCAATGTGTTACATCTAAAAAAGCTTCATCAACAGAAAAAATTTCAATATCGGGAGTAATAGACGCCAATGCCTGCATAATAGCACTCGATACTTCGGTATAGCGCTTAGGATGCGCTGGAACCTGAATCAAATGCGAACATAACTGTCTTGCTTCATTAAGACGCATACCGGTCTTAATACCATAGGCTCTTGCTTCATAAGAACATGTGATAATACATGTACCTTGTCCACCATTTGTAATAACCAAGGGTTGACCACGCCATTCAGGATGATCTTTTTGCTCTACTGATGCAAAAAAAGCATTCATATCGACTAAGATAATAGCACGCTGCCATATAGTGCTTTGAATTAACGGTCTTTGCCACATAGTTATACCTTTATCAGCTACTCCCGCTAACCGAGCCGCGACCGTCAGGGAGTGATTACTTCAAGTTAAGTGATCACTCCCTGACGGTCGCGGCTCGGTTAGCGGGAATAGCTGTACCTTATATGTTAAGTCGTAATAACCCAACAAAAATACCTTGAACTTGCACTCTTTTTTTTGAATAAACCTGTGGTGATAATGCTGAATTTGCCGGCACCAAGGTAATATCATCTTGTGATGTGTAATAAATACGTTTTAAGGTGGCATTTTGATTATCAATAAGTGCGACAACAACATCACCATCCATCGCCGTTTGTCGTTGTTTACAAATAATTTTATCGCCATCCAAAATACCCTCGTCAATCATAGAATCGCCTTTTACTTCAAGTACAAAATGATTTTCGGCAAAAAGCAACTCATGCAGATCTAAAGTTTCCATTTCAGCAATGGCTTCGATAGGAGCACCTGCTGCAATACGTCCTACTAATGGAAGAGTCAGCCCAGGTTTATTCTCAATTAATTTAATATTTCTGGGCCGACCTTCACTCTCCAACGCTAATAACCCTTTCTCGGTCAACATGTGAACAGAACGACTAATAAAGCTTTTAGACTTTGGGCTTATCCCTACCCCTATTGCAATTTCTTTTAACAGTGGCGCATAGCCGTGAGTTTCAATGAAATCACAAATAAATTGATAAATTTTATACTGTATAGGAGTCATAGTGCGTTCACCACGGGTTCACTTATAAGGATATCTTAGAAGATCTAAAAAAAAATTTGCAAGACGTTATGCATTAAATGATGGGCTGCGTCATTCCCGCGAAGGCGGGAATCTATCCAAATGGATCCCCGCCTTCGCGGGGATGACACCGAGGGTTATATTTTATAACCAATCTTTCTTTATTTCACCGGTCGAAGCGTTAACATCTAATTTCACATCGACACCCGCTTGATCAATGGCAGCAACCTCATATTTACCTTCATCAAAGCTAATTTTATAAATGTCATGATAACCAGCTGCTTGAACCTTTTTGATAATCTCTAAAATACCGAGTGATTTGACTTCTTTCGTTGGATTTTCAATTGCACCTGTCTTAGTATTCACTCGTAATTCTGCTTTATAACCATCAGCGGTCATAACCTTAGCTTCGTAATACCCATCTTTAAATTCGATTTTCCGAATATTTTTATAACCTTTTGCTTGTAACTTTTCTATAGCAGCAGTGATTTTCATCTCATTTTTTGGTTTTGTAGAGGTATCGGCAAAGGCAGTTTGAACGACAAACAAAATGCAGAATCCAATAACAAGCGAAGCGATCATATTTTTTTCTTCATGATATCCATCTCCCATAAAAAAAATAATCGATATTCTATTATAACTCGATTTAGATCATTTATAAAAAAACGGCTAATAATTTGTCATACCAAAAAGATCGCTTAATATACATTAAACGATCCATTGATTAAATAATATTCTAATAATGCTAAAGAAATAC
>Ga0207073_1115_pt1 | contig 15418 bp, 15 predicted proteins | sample Alteio_BWMinHeat_65_FD_153575 | JGI IMG/M metagenome (GOLD analysis project Ga0207073, IMG submission 153575) | Enriched cells from forest soil in Barre Woods Harvard Forest LTER site, Petersham, Massachusetts, United States -... | ecosystem: Environmental > Terrestrial > Soil > Temperate forest >...
TCTATTAGCCCAAACATTCCTATTATGATCATAGGCGAAGCTATTATAGAAGGCATTGGAGCCTGCTTAATGTTGCCAGCGACTACTTCGCTCTTGGTTTCAACCTACCAAGGCCGCGACCGTCAAATTGCTTTTGGTATATGGGGCGGAATCGCTTCTGCGTCAGCAGCTGCAGGTCCCATTGTGGGCGGTTGGCTGACAACGTATTATTCATGGCGGTGGGCGTTTCGTATTAATGTGGTAGTGGCTGCATTGCTGGTATTGGGAGCTATGGTTATTGCAGAGTCGCGTGACACAGAAGAAAAAGTAATGATTGATTATATAGGCATTGTCCTTTCTGCGCTGGGACTTTTGGCAATTGTATTTGGTATCATTGAAGCTTCAACCTATGGCTGGTGGGTAGTCAAAGCGCCATTTGTTATTTTTGGCCAAACTATTGGTGGACTGGGAGACATTTCAATCGTCCCATTTTTTATTGTGTTAGGGGTTGTGTTACTGCAGCTATTTTTATTGTGGGAACTGTACATGCAGCGTACCGGCAAAACTCCGCTGATTTCATTAGGATTATTTAAAAATTCGCAGTTCGTAGTAGCTGCAGGCATTACCACTATGCTGGCATTGGTGCAAACAGGAATCTTCTTTGCTATGCCCGTATTTTTCCAAGGCGTAAAACATTTAGATTCACTCAACACCGGCTTTGCGCTCCTGCCTATGACGTTATCTATTTTGGTAGCTGCTCCACTTTCAGCCTGGGGTAGTAAATTTATTAGGCCTAAACATATTATCCAGGCGGGGTTAGCCATTAGTATTGTAGCGTTTTTAGTGCTTTGGTCCGAAATTAGTGCTACTGCTAGTCAGTGGGCTTTGGCTCCCGGATTTATTTTGTTTGGCGTGGGCTGTGGATTCTTATTTTCTCAACTTACCAATATGGCGCTTTCGGCTGTTTCGGTGCAGGAAGCAGGAGAAGCTTCGGGAGTTAACACTACCATGCGTCAATTAGGTTCGGCTCTTGGGTCAGCTATTTTGGGTGCCATTTTGCTCTCGGTGCTTTCAACTAATTTAATCAGCGGAGTTAACGCTAGCACACAAATTCCCGATGAGGCAAAGCCTGTTATTACTCAACAACTAAGTCAGCAATCGAGCAGTATAGAGTTTTCCGGTGGTGGCGCAGTTAGCCAGGATGCTTCGCCATCAGTCACTCAAGAAATCACACGAATAGCCGACCAAGCTACTGTCGATGGGAACAAAGCTATGTTGCTCTGGGGCATATTGTTTATTGTCATAGGCCTGGTGCTTTCATTGTGGTTGCCAAGCGCAAGCAACATTGAAACTGCCAAAGCCACCCATTAAAATAATAAAATATAAAATTATGAATAAAAAACTTATTTCTTCAGTGATAACGGCAGCGTTCATGATGGCTGCCTCCTCAGCTTACGCCACCAATGTTACTATTAACGCTGGTGATTTGCCAAAACCAGATGCAAACGGGAACATTAATATTAAGACTGGACCAAATTCTGGTTATATCCTTACGCCCGTGCCCGTAAAGGCAGCAGTAAAAGCTGATGCTCGTGTGACGATCAGCGACTTTGACCAAGTTTCCCAAGACAAAATAAATACCAATATCCAGTACGCGCTGGCCACCGATCCGGATTTGACGTATGCAGCCATTACTAAGGATTCGGTGACGGTAAACTATAAAGCGCCGGCAAAATTATTCGGATTTATTAGCATGCACATGAATATTCATGTGGTTTCTGATGCCGATGGAAAAGTTTCGGTGAGTTTTCCATGGTACAAATTTTTAGTGGCGTCTAATTTCAACAATGTTTCTGGAGAAATGGATACGGTTTTCCAGAATAATCATACGGACTTAGAGACTACCAAAAACCAAGACCCAGCTGCCGCCCAGGGACAAATTTTAGTACAGATTTCTAACGTGTTAAAAGCAAAGCATGATTCGATGTGAACTTTGTGGCGCGAATCTTTCCGAGGGTAAAGAATGTCGGGACTTATATGACGAGTTGGCTTTTTACACACTAAAACATCCTGATCAGCGTTATTTTATTCATCAGCTCATTGTTGATGCATATGGAGCGCAACATATCACTAAAGACTCAAAGCCTGTAGCTATTTTTGCAGCCTTAGTTGGACTGTATCTTTTTGCTGAAAAAGGATTTACGGGCAAAGAAGTGCAAGACATGCATGTGAAGCTTGGAAACAAAATGAAAGAGTATAAGCTTTCGACTATAGCAAGCGAAAAAGCTTCGATAAATATTGCAGATGTCTTGGCAATAAAAGAGGGGATTGAGCGCGACGAAATGATTAAAGCATGGGCGCGGGCAGTGTGGCAGATGTGGAAGAGCGAAAGGGGTAATGTGATAGCGTTTTACAATACCATAATTTAATGGTATGGTTATTTCCATAATGAAGCCAGAGAAATACATCGTCATACTTTTTTATACGTTTGCGAATATAAAAAATCCAGAGAAATTAAGAATTCAGCAACGGAAAATTGCCGCTGATTTTGGATTGCTAGGTAGAATGCTAATAGCGCCAGAAGGAATCAATGCGACTTTTGAAGGAACAGCTAAAAATATTAAAGGATATATCAAAAAGCTGAAGACTCAGGCCATTTTTAAAAATGTCGTCTTTAAGCAAAGCGAAGGAAATGGCAAAGCGTTCACTAAGTTGATGGTAAAGACTCGACCAGAGACAGTGACGCTTGGAATGGGCGACTTAAATGTGAAAAAAAATACGAGCAAAATGGTTACTGCCGCACAACTGCAAAAAATGTATGAAAAAGATGAAGACTTTGTAGTTTTGGATTTACGTAACGATTATGAAATTAATGCAGGATACTTTGAAAAGACGGTAAACCCTGGCTTAAGATTCTTCCGCGAATTACCAGAAAAAATAAAAGACCTACAGCATTTAAAAAATAAAAAGGTGATTACTGTGTGCACCGGAGACATTCGGTGCGAAAAGGGCACGTGCTTGCTGAAAAAAGAAGGCTTTGAAAACATCTATCAGCTTAAGGATGGCATTCATACGTATATGAAGAAATATCCAGGTAAGAGGTTTAAGGGAACGCTGTTTGTTTTTGATAACAGAATAACTACACCCGTGGTGAATGTAAAAAACCGAGAAGTGGTCGCCGCCTGTGCTTATTGTGCGACAAAATGCGAAACGTTTTACAATGATGACTCTGTTAGACCTTCTAAAAAAGTGGTATGCTGTAGTAAATGCTACGCCACGCGCAAAAACAGGTTAAGACCCGCGGTGCCAGTATAAATAAAATGTATGTTTAAAAACTATATAGAATATTTGCGCGATAATCCGGAAGGCTATTGGTTTAAGCGAAAGCTGTACGGCTGGGGTTGGACACCGGCAACCAAGCAGGGATGGCTGGTAATTTTAGTGTTTTTAATTTCTATTTTACTGGACAGCTTTATGCTAGATTCGATTTTGGAACCAACACCATGGCAAGCCACGTTATTTTTTGTAAAAATTGCCGCCAGTGTAGTAACTTTACTAATAATCTGCTACAAAACCGGCGAAAAGCTAAAATGGCAGTGGGGGATTCAAAAATAAGTCATACAAGAGCCGCTGCAAGGCGGTTTTTGGTTGTGTTGACATTGAGCAATTTACATAGTAATTTACGAGCTGTGTAGCTATTTGTTTTCAATTGTTTTTGAGGGGAAATCATGGAATTTAGCAAGCGCGGACAAGAGGTTAAGGATTTCGCCGAACGAGAGGCGCGAGTTCTCAACCATCCAAGACTGGACGGCCACCATGTGCTGGTGGGAATCGTCAAAAAAGGTACGGGTGTTGCCGCTCAAGAATTGCTTGAGCGCAATGTCAATCTTGATGCGCTCCGAGTGGAAGTGCGAAAGATCGTTCCGCCAGGTTCGGGACCAAAATTGCCGTCCGAGGCCATGCTGTTCCAGGAACCCCAGCTGCGAGACGCCATTGAGTGTGCTGAAAAATGGGTTGTTGCCCTCAAGGACGAGGCCATTTGCCCAATCCACTTGCTACTTGCGATGATGGAAGTTTGCGATGTCCATGTGCTAAGGATTCTCGGGCATTTCAACATCAAGCCGAGCGAGCTGGCTGACACGGTGCTTCGCAAATACGAAGAAAAAAAGCTCGTCAAGCGAGCACTGGCGTTGCGAGATGCGTTTGCCAAGAAAATTCCTGGGATGATTCTGAATGGCTGGGTTCATGCCGATCTGAAAGCTGCAGACCCGCTGACAATTCAAACTCTCGAGAAATGGTTTGGATTGCAAGCTGACGAGGCAGTGGGTCGGCTCGCCTACGAAGTTGACAAATAGTTTTCCAGGCCGCGTCGGATTTCCGTCGCGGCATTTTTATTCCCAGAGATGCAGTTGACAATACATGTAAACAGGATTAATATTTATTTTGTGTATCTTATTTTTAGTCCCACAAAGGAGTATGCATCATGTCGAGTACTAGCGCAGTGGTTCCGTTTACCAACGTGGCTCTGGTTGACCATTTGGCAAGCAGGCTCGGTGGACGAACCAACGTCGTCATCGGTTACCGGTGTCTCAATGAGGAGCCGGTGCAGGAGCTCATGTTCAACAACGCTCGGATGGTGAACAACAAGATTCCCCAGCTCGTCGGCGACGCTACTGTCACCGAAATCTGCATCTGCGCCACCAAAGGTGAGGTGGCGGAAGTCCAGCGGATTCTGCGGGCGGCCTCCAAAGACCGTAACGGGAAACTGACGGGGAAAAACCTTGCCGACCACGGCAGGGCGTGGATGATCAAATTCGAGGATTAGTACCTTCTTGTAATTTTGCCGCGGCCGAATTCAATTTCCACCGCGGCTCTTTTTTTTGACCAAATTAGTGCACCAAAATAAAAATTTCTGGCGTAGAGAGAGGTGAAAGGCCTTAATACTATTAACGAATAAAAAATGAACATCAAAAAATATATCGTTCCGATGGGTTTGGCGGCAAGTTTGTTGCTTAGCTTTGCCATAGTTGCTCCAGCTTACGCAAAAATGCCAGGCACAGGCATGGGTATGCATGCAGGATGGGGAAGATCAATGATGAAACCAGCAGTAATGGGAAAGGTAACCGCCATTAGCGGAAATACTATTACTGTTACCGATCCAAGATCTACGGCAGTGTACACTGTTGATGCTACCAATGCAAAAGTAACCAAAAATGGCACAGCTTCAACGGTATCTGCTATTGCTGTGGGAGATATGGTGGGAATTCAGGGTACCATCAGCGGAACCAACGTAACCGCCACAGCCATTATGGATGGATTTTACAGGCCAAAAGGAGGAATGATGCCAGCGTCTATTATTCAGGGCAATGGAAGTCCGGTGGTGGCAGGCAAAGTGACTGCTGTTAGCGGAAATACGTTAACTATTACTAATAATAGCAATGCCACCTACACTGTTGACGCAACCAACGCGAAAATCGCCAAGGATAATCAAGTTTCAACGGTTTCAGCTATTGCTGTGGGGGACAATCTGGTTGTCCAGGGAACATTTACTGGAAACTCCGTAGCGGCAACTTCAATTATTGACCAGCCAGCACCGGCATCTCCTGGAAATTCAGGTAATGTAAACTCGCAGGGCAAAGGACCGATGACGGGATTCTTAGGAGGCATTAGGAACTTTTTCGGGCATTTGTTTGGATTTTAAAAGATACTTTTCACGCGATCAAGAACCGCCGATTTGGCGGTTTTTTGTTGTGCAGACTGAAATTGACAATTCATCGACATTTTTATATATTTGTAAATGCGTAGTTGTTCACTCTTTTCATCTTTAGGAGATTCTCCATGGCAAAGAAAATGGCACGACGGAGACCTTCTGCGTTCTCTGGGCGCGGGCATTGGTCCGTTGCTTACGCGCGATGAAGAACTCAAACTCATCAGGATTGCTCAAAAAGGATTCGGCAAGATAGCTAAGCTTGCTAAAGAGGTTGCTGAAAGAGCAAGGGGCAGGGGTTCAGAGACAACTAATGCAGACATGGCAGTAGCCCTTGCTAAGGTCGAAGAGCTAAGAGAGACAATCAAGAAAGATGGATGGGGTGCTTTAAACAAGCGAGATGTAAAGACCCTAAAAATCATTCTCGAAGGGGAAAATGCCCGCAACATTTTGACGGAACGGAATTCGCGCTTCGTGGCTCATATCGCCAAACGATTTATCGGGCGTTCCCCGCTCTTTAGCTATTTTGACCTTATTGCCGAAGGCAACTTGGGCCTGATGCACGCTGTAGAATTATTTAAGGAAGAATTCGGATGCCGGCTTTCTACGTATGCATCTCTCTGGATTCGCCAAGCGATTCAGCGCGCGTTGTCATGCTACGGAAGGACGATTTCCATTCCTGATAAAGTGGCGAACAACGTGTATCGCTACCAAACTATCAAGTGCAACCCCACCAATCCTTCGCGGCAAGAAATTGCCAAGGAAATGGGCATGACCATAGACGAGGTTAAGCACCTAGAAACGATTCAGCTTGGCATTTTGTCACTACAGGCGCTCACGGGATCTGAAAAAAGTGGGCTGTTGTCCGAAATGCTTGTTGATGAGAGGCAACTTTCGCCCGATGCGAGCTACGAGGTAGATTCGCTACCTGCGGTTTTTGAAGAGGTTCTTGGAACATTGAAGCCACAGGAACGGAAAATCATCGAGCTTCGTTTCGGCTTGAATGGCCACAAGCCTCACACGCTAAGGCAAATCGGGGGAATTATTGGGGTTTCCAAAGAACGGGTACGGCAAATAGAGGCGCGTATCTTGGAGATATTAGAGAGAAACGAAATAATCAAGCAATACCGACTAGATGAGGCGCCATAGTTTTTGCAGCAAGCCTTCGATTCCAACCGAAGGCTTTTTTATGTATAAAATTTGACATGAATTTTTGGTTATTCAGTATGGTAATAGCCATGCCGTATCCCAATATGATGTTGCATGTTTTCAAGTCAGCCAAAGTCATTAAAGCACCGCTATAAAGAGCAGTTCATCAGGGCTGCTTTTTATTGCAATTGCCAAATTCTTGTAGTAGTGTTACTAAACATGGAACAAGGCAATCCACGGGAAAAACTGGAGACTGAAATTAAAAAAGGCGCTGCTGCGTCTATTGTTAATTTGGTCAACCACCTTGTTGAGCTCGCCTATAACCTCAAAGCTTCTGATATTCATATTGATCCGCAAGGAGGAGGTGTTCGCATTCGATTCAGAATTGATGGCGTACTACAAGACGAAACTCCACTGCCCAAAGCCATTCAATCTGAAGTCATTTCTCGTATAAAAATTCTTGCAGCGCTGCGTACCGACGAACATCAAACCGCCCAAGACGGCAGATTTCGCATTGAATTGGAAAATGGCCCAGTAGACGTGCGCGTTTCTATTGTGCCAACCTATTACGGCGAAAATGCGGTCATGAGACTGCTTAAAGACCAAAATGCTCAGTTTGCTTTGGAAAGCCTCGGGTTTTCTGAAGGCGACCAGGCAAAAATTCTGCGCGCCATTCGACATCCTTATGGCATGATTTTAGCCACCGGTCCGACTGGATCAGGCAAAACTACTACGTTATATACTCTCATCAAATTACTCAATCAGCCAGGTGCTTCCATTATTACCATTGAAGACCCCATAGAATATTCTATTGAAGGAATCAATCAAATTGGAGTAAATGCTAAGACTGGCTTAAGTTTTGCCCATGGGTTGCGATCCATTTTGCGCCAAGACCCAAACATTATCATGGTAGGAGAAATTCGCGACGAAGAAACCGCGGGATTGGCAGTTAATACAGCGCTAACCGGCCACTTGGTACTCTCAACCATTCACACCAATGATGCGGCTACTACCCTGCCTCGCTTAATTGATTTAAAAATTGAGCCGTATTTGATTGCCTCAACGGTAAACATTGCTATCGGCCAACGCTTGGTAAGGAAAATCTGCCAAGCCTGTAAAAAAGAAATAAAAATAACACCTGCGGAAGTAAAGAGTCTAGAAGAAGTGGTTCCAGCTAATATCTTAGGAGGTCAAACTACGTTTTATAAAGGTGTAGGATGCGATAAATGTAACAACACCGGATACAAAGGGCGCATAAGCATTAATGAAGTGCTGATAATTGATAACGCCATTCGCGCAGCGATTCATCGCAAGGCCACCGCTGCCGAAATTAAAGAAGAAACTAAAAAACAAGGCATGACCAGCATGATTGAAGACGGATTTATGAAAGCTAAAGCTGGCGTCACTACCATTGAAGAAATTTTACGAACGCTTCATGAATAAAAAAGAAATTCTCCCAGCTATTAAAAGGGAATGGGCGAAGTTAATAACCCGGCTGTCTTTGAAAGAGCAAATTCAACTTATTAAGCAGCTCTCTGTTTTGATGCGAGCGGGGATTCCGCTGTTTACTTCTTTGCGCATGCTCAAAGAGCAAAGCAAGAGCCGAAGCATGAAGACTATTATCAATAGTGTGGTTCACGATGTCGAAAATGGCCAATATCTTTCGAATGCCTTGGCGAAATTTAAAAATGTTTTTGGCGAGCTAACCATTAGCATCATCTCTGTTGGAGAAATTTCTGGTACATTGAGCAATAATCTTGATCACTTGGCATTAACGCTCAAGAAAAAGCAGGCCTTACAACGTAAAGTTATTGGAGCCTCGGTATATCCAGTCTTCATCATTATTGCTACATTGGCCATTACTGTTTTGCTAACTGTTTTTGTCTTTCCCAAAATTATTCCTGTCTTCCAGAGTATTCATTATGACTTGCCATGGAGTACTAAGTTTCTTATCTTTATCAATAACCAAGTCCAGGCTCATGGATGGGCTATGGCAGGTAGCACTATTGCCATTATTATTATCTTTTTCATTCTTCTTAAAATTAAAAAAGTTCGCAACTGGTACGACAAAGCCATCATTTACATTCCCTATATCGGCAAAATAGTTATAACATATAACACTGCTAACATTTGTCGAACTTTAGGACTGCTGCTTACCAGTGGAACGACGGTAGTCCGAGCATTTCATATTACATCTGACACTACAAAAAACTTGGCTTACAAAAAGGCACTGGCATCTACGGCAGATAACATTGTTAAAGGAGAAGTTATTTCAACTAATCTCCGCAATCATACAAGGCTGTTTCCGTTAGCTGCAGCACAAATGGTGCAAGTGGGGGAGAGTACCGGCAAATTGAGCGACACATTTATTTATCTGGCTGATATTTACGAAGAAGAAATGGACGAACTGACTAAGAATTTATCAACCACCATTGAGCCGCTCCTGCTCATTTTCATGGGAATTTTAGTAGGATTTATCGCTATTTCAATCATTACTCCAATTTATGGAATCACGCAGCATCTTACGCCCAAATAGGGGTTTCACCCTGATTGAAATTTTAGTTGTCATTGGCATATTTGCCATTATTTTTAGTTTTAGTTTGTTTGTCAGTTTTGATTTTTATAGGAGCTATGCGCTGCGGACGGAAAAAAATGCCATCATTAGTATTTTACAAAAGGCCCGCAGTCAATCGCTTAACAATATCGATCAGGCAAAGCACGGAGTTCATTTCAGCGCAAATCCATTACAGTACGTCATTTTTGAGGGCAATGCCTATAATCCAATAGACACCAATAATGTCATCGTTAACCCCTCTTACGGCGTTTCTGTCGCCGGTACTCCATTTGACGTTCAGTTTGAACAATTAAGCGGAGCAAGCGCAGACAAAACCATCACAGTCAGTGATGGCATAAAATCTTATGATGTCACCATTAATAGCGAAGGAAGAATCAGTTGGTAATAATCAACTTGGAATTGCCACCCTGGAAATGCTCATTGCTATGAGCCTTATGGTGTTGGTTATTTCAGCGGTTTTACCATTGGTCTGGCAGGGCCAGTCTCTGCCGGTTGATTCACAAACAGAGCAAGAGGCTTTGTACAAAGCATTAACACTACTGGAGAACGAACGTGCCGCTGCCAAAATGGATTTTAATTTAGTAAATCCTGTTGCCCAAACCACTGATGGTATTTACCAAAAAGCAGTCAATGTCAGCCAAGTTGATTTTTATACAAAAAAAGTAACCAGTAACTTGGGATGGACTGAAGGCGGTAGAAATTTGACGGCCAGCCTTTCTACCTTAATAACCAATCCTACCGGATATTCTAGTGGTAATACATGCAGTTCTATTCTATCGGGCAATTGGAAAAATCCCCAGAAAACAGATTATGAATTCGGAAAAGATATTGTGGGAGACGCATCAAGCGGTTTTCCAATTACCGATGTGCAAGCCCATGAAAATAAGTTATACGTAACAGTAAACAATAGTAATGGGAATAATAGTCCGACTTTTTTTGTATTAGATATTTCCAATCCTGCAATTAAACCCCCGCTATTAGCTAGTGTCGATAACGACCCAACCGTCAAAGCTGGTTTAAACGCGGTCGCCGTAAGTGGAAATTACGCTTATGTCGCGAATGGGAACAATCCAAATTTTGCAACCTGTACAACCTGCGGACAGTTGCAAGTGTTTGATATAAGCGTCAGTACCCCGGTATTAAAAACTACATTCAAGGTTCCCGGTGTTACCGGCAAAAATGGCCAATCGATTGGTTCAAGTATTTTTTATAGTAATGGTTATGTATATTTAGGATTGGCAAAGACCCTATCAGGTTCTGAATTTAACGTTATTGACGTCGGCGGAGGCGGCCTTCCCGCAAGCCCGACTAATCCTGTTTGGAAGGGCGGGTATCCAGTCGGTAACGCAGTCAATAAAATTTTTGTAAAAAATAATGTGGCCTATCTGGCAACTCCAAACACTGAAAATCTGACCTTAGTAGATGTTAATGTTGCTAGTTCCACATTCATGCAACGAATAGCCGGGTATTCTCCTGCTGGGGGTTCTAATGGCGAGGCAGTAACGGTAATTGGCAATAGAACTTATCTGGGCAGGACATTCGGCTCAAATGAATTTTATATTCTGGACACTTCCACACCTAGTGGAGGTATTCCGGTTATTGCAAGCAAGGATATCGGAACAGGAAGTGATAACAGTATTAATGATATCGTCATTCGGGATTCTTTGGCATTTCTCATCACGAATGCTAAATTTGAGGTATGGAATATTTCGGATACTGCAAATATTGTTCCGTGGACAACCAGCGGTTCGAGTAGTGATTTTTTGGATTTACCCGGAGGTAGTGGAACAGCCATAGGATGCGAAGGAAATTATTTGTATGTGGGGTCCCTGCCTGCTAGTAACAAGGGATATATTTCAATTATCACTTCAGGTCCATGACGCATCAAAAGGGCCTGCCTGCGCAGGCAGGTTTTACTCTTATTGAAACCATCTTATACCTTGCTCTGTTTGCCATTGTTATTGGCGGAGGCATGGCGGCTGCTTATAATATTATCCAAACCACCGACGCCAACTCCAACCATGTCATTTTACAGGAAGAAGCCAATTTTTTGTTCCGCAAGATTGACTGGGCTTTGACCGGAGTCACTGCTATTACCGCCAACACCTCAACGCTGGTAACCACCAAGCCGATTTCGGGTGTTTCGACTCAACTGACATTTGCTTTAAGCGTAAATACCATTACCTTGCAGCGCGGTACGGGGACAGCAGTGGTTTTGAATTCTGCCAGCATAGCTGTTTCTGCTTTATCTTTTACAAAAACTGCCGGCGGTAATGGCAAACCGGATTCTGTAACCGCTGCTTTCAGCTTGATTACCGCTCAAAATGGCCGGGGAGCCAGCCAGGATTTTTCCCTTACTAAGTATTTACGCAAATGAAGAATACTCGACAAAAAGGATTCATTGCTCTAACCTCCGTCATTGTCATCTCTGTTTTGCTTTTGGCTATTACCGTCAGACTTGGTTTCAGCGCGTTTTTTAATCGGCTGGATGTGCTGGATTCAGAATCAAAAGAGCGTAGTAGCGCCTTGGCAGAGGCCTGTGTAGACACCGCCATACTAAACATTGCCCGGAATGCGGCCTACAATCCGTCAAACCAGGTAGTTGCTGTTGGCTCTGACCAATGCACTATTGTTTCTGTGACTTCATCGGGCAGTCAAAAGATAATTAAAACCCAGGCCGTTATAAATAAGGCATACACTAACTTAAAAATCAGTATAAACAGCGATTTTAGCATTAATTCATGGGACGAGTGTGCGACGCTTGCCACCAGTCCTTGCCCTTAAAACAATTATATGGTATGCATAAGCTATAATTATAATAATTAATAAAACATGACTGAAAACAAAAAGCAGAAAGGTTTCACGCTTATTGAAATCTTAATTGTCATCGGCATTATTGCCATCTTAGCAACTATTGTCATTATTGCTATTAACCCAGCAAGACAATTTGCCCAGGCAAGAAACACACAAAGAATAAGCAATGTTAATACCATCCTAAACGCTGTAGGCCAAAATATTGCTGACAACAAAGGCAATCTATTAACAACAACTACTTGTGCTACTCTAGTAGCTCCAGGGGCAACAAGTATCCCCGTCGCTCCTACTGCAGCACTCCATATCGGAACTGCCAATGGACTTGTTAACTTATCATGTTTGGTTCCGACCTACATTCCTAGTGCAATTCCGTTTGACCCAACCGGTGGCGCCGTAGCAGATACTCAATATACTATTCAAGTTGATGCAACTGGCCGTTACACTATTTGCGCACCGAATGGTGCTGAAGCAGCTATCGCTGGTAGCGCTGCAATTTGTGTCACTCGCTAATTAAAAACACTAAAACAGCTCTACAGGAGAGCTGTTTTTTGTTGTAATGCTTATTATGCGACGGAATTCGTTGACAAAAAGACCTAATAAGAATAATGTTAAGGCAATTATACACGTTAAGGTTAATAGGATATTTAATATATGCAAGCATATTTTCGTCGTTCGTTCGGTAATAAAATTTGTTAATCTTTATTACCTTCACTTTACTAGAAAATAAAAATTAATAAAGCTTTGCAAGCGCGTGCCCACTGGCAACTGTTGCAAAGCAAAAAATATGAACAATCTATTTTTGAAAGGGAGGGCAGGAGTTTCGGTTTTAGCAATCGTAGGAATGGTGTTAAGCATCTCAACGCCTTTGATGTTTATCCCATCAGTGGCAAGCGCGGCTGCGCCGGTAGTTTCCTCATTTACTGCAGTAATCTCACCAACCACATCTAATATAAACCAGTCACAGTCATATACTATGACTATCACCGATACGCTTAGTAACAGTAGTGATAAAATAGCTTCAATAAAAATAGCTAAACCAGTAGGATGGACATCTATCGGCAGCGTAGTTGTTACAACTCCAAGCGGATGGACTCCCTCAATCACAGCTACGGATATACAATTAGTTGCCAATGGTAATTCAAACAGATTACTTCAAGGAAATTCACTTACCTTAACATTTAGCGCAACAGCTCCAAATTCTACTGGTTCTTCAACTTGGACAACATCAGCTTTCACTGGATCTGATTTTACGGGAACCTCATTCGTTTTAACCGGATCACAACCAACAGTTACCGTTACTGCTGCTCCTGTCGACACGACTACCGCAGTTAACTGTATTGCAAACCCCATAACTTATGGATCTAATGCCTCTTGCACTGCAATAGTAGTAAAGAGCTCTGGATCAAATACTCCAACTGGAACTGTAACTTTTAGCACCAATGGTACCGGTAGCTTTACTCCTACCACTACTTGCACTCTTTCCGGTTCTGGAGGAACTTCAACATGCTCGGCAACTTATGCCCCAACTTCTGTTGGGGCTGGCTCACATACAATTACGGGAACCTATGCCGGAGATGCCAATTTTAACACAAGCAATGGAAATCAAATACTGACCGTTAATCAAAAGCCCATTACTATAACCGCTGATGCAAAGAGCAAAACTTATGGGGACGCAGATCCCACACTGACGTACCAAATTACCGCTGGATCTTTAGTCGGAACGGATACTCTCTCTGGAGCTTTGACAAGAAATGCAGGAGAAAACGTGGGGTCGTATCTAATCAACCAGGGAACTCTTGCAAACAGCAATTATGCCATCACCTATGTTGGAAAGAATTTGACTATCAATGCGAAAGCTCTGACAGTTACCGCAAGCGATAAAGTAAAAACAGTAGGCCAAACATTTACTTTTGCAGGAACAGAATTTACGATCGGCACACTCATAGCTGGTGATAGTGTAGCTAGTGCTACCATTGCTAGCGATGGAGCAGCCGCAGGAGCTGCTGTGGGAACATATCCTATCACTATAAGTACAGCTACGGGTACAGGATTGAGCAACTATACTATTACTTATGTGAACGGGACATTTACGGTAAACGACAAAACAACTCCAGTCATTACCTGGTCAAACCCAGCTGACATTACTTACGGCACATTATTAGATGCCACTAACCAATTAAATGCAACCGCTAATGTTGCGGGAACTTTTGTCTATACTCCAGCTGTAGGAACAAAATTGAATGCAGGGAATACTCAAAACCTACATGTCGATTTTACTCCAAACGACCCTACCACATACAACAGTGTCTCAAAAGACGTAAAAATAAATGTATTACCAAAAGCTATAACTGTAACTGCAGTTGCAGATACTAAAGTATACGACGGAACTGCAAGTTCAGTAGGAGTTCCTACTATTAGCCCAGCGCTAATTGCGGGAGATACAGCTAACTTTACTCAAACATTCGCCAATAAAAATGTTGGAACAGAAAAGACTTTAACTCCAGCGGGGACGGTAACCGATGGCAATGGAGGGACTAATTATGCTGTAACGCTTACGGCGAGCTCCACTGGAACTATTACTGCACGACCAATTACGGTCACCGCAGCAACTGATACCAAAGTTTTTGATGGGACAACAACTTCAGCTGGTGTCCCAACTATTACATCGGGCACTCTTGCTGTTGGAGAAACAGCGACTTGGACACAAACTTTTGATACTGCAGCTATTGGAACTGGAAAAACATTAACTCCAGCGGGAAATATTGTTGACGCAGGATCTGTAAACGTTAACGCTAACTACAATATAACCTTTGCGACAAATACGACAGGTGTTATTACTGCCACTGCTCCTACCACTGCAAAACTGACAGTTATCAAGCACGTTGTGAATGGCTTTGGCGGAACTAAAACTGCCGCAGACTTTACCATGACACTTACCGGGCAAGATAATTTTGCAGGAAGTGAAACAGGAACCGTATTTGCATCACTTACACCAGGAGCCTTTACTGTAGGAGAAACAGCCCAAAGCGGATACGTTGCAACGTTCAGCGGTGATTGCAATGTCAGCGGAAGCATTACACTTATTGCAGGTGATGTTAAAACTTGTACCGTTACAAATACTCAAGGCCATGTCCTAACATACACTTCAGACTCAAATGGAACCATTACCGGCACAGCCACCCAAACAGTAGCTG
>Ga0207073_1116_pt1 | contig 15386 bp, 9 predicted proteins | sample Alteio_BWMinHeat_65_FD_153575 | JGI IMG/M metagenome (GOLD analysis project Ga0207073, IMG submission 153575) | Enriched cells from forest soil in Barre Woods Harvard Forest LTER site, Petersham, Massachusetts, United States -... | ecosystem: Environmental > Terrestrial > Soil > Temperate forest >...
GCACCTCTATAATTATGCTAGAGTGCTGGGGTGGTGCTCTAGTTTTTTGTTCTTTGTGGGAGATGTTTGAAATGCTACCGACGGTCGTTTGTCCTTCGTGCAAAGATTGGGTGAGTCTTAATAGGCAAACCCACATCGCTCTTTGTCCCAAATGTGGACCCAAGTCTTATGATCCGTCTTCATCGCCGGGGAGAAAACTTGTCAGTCGGCGAGCAATTCTCCTTCGGCGGATTCTCAGCAGCCGGCTTTTCAGTCGGCTCAGGCCTAGGATTGCCAAAAGCTGTCCACGGCAAGCGCAAGATCACAATCTTGCGTTTTTTTAATAGATGGGTTAGCATATATCTATTAACTTTCATGCAACAAAAATATTGGATATTTATTGGAGTAGTGGTTCTGGCTTTATTGGCCGGGGCTTTTGTTTATCCTAATTATCTTAATAAAGGAATTGATGCAGTCAATGCAAAAATTGGTTGGCATATTCCTCATTTTTGGGACAAGCCTTACACACTGGGCTTAGATTTGCAGGGCGGAGTAAACTTGGTCTATCAAGCTGATTTAAGTACGGTGCAGGGTGACAAAGCAGCAGCCATGTCGGGACTTCGCGATGTAATTGAAAGAAGGGTAAATATGTTTGGCGTTTCTGAACCAGTAGTTGAAGTGCAAGGAGCTGACAGATTAGTAGTTTCTTTACCGGGAGTAAAAGATGTTCAGCAGGCCATTGCCATGATTGGCCAAACTCCATACTTAGAATTTGACGAACAGAGAACTCCAGCTGAATCGCAGCCAATTTTAGATAAAATAAAAGAAGTGCAAGATGCGCAAGCCAAAGGCCAAGATTACACCAAAATTGCTAATTGGCAGCTAGCATTAGAAAATCCATACTTTAAACCAACCGACTTAACCGGAAAATATCTTTCAAAAGCGACCGTTGTTTTTGATCAGACAACGTTTAAGCCTCAAATTCAATTAGTATTTAATAGTGACGGAGCCAAACTATTTGAAGACATTACCGGCCGTCTTATTGGCAAACCTATTGCTATTTTCTTGGACGGCTCTTCTATTATAGACACCAATGGTGATGGCAAAATTGATGGCAATGATTTGTATGCTCCAATTGTCCAAGATAAAATTACTGGTGGCACCGCTGTCATCACAGGAAACATTTCAGCTCAAACAGCCAACACGATTGCAAGCAGGTTAAACTCTGGAGCTTTGCCAGTAAAAATAGGCGACCCAATTTCACAAGAAACCGTAGGCCCTACCTTAGGCTCCGTTTCGCTACAAAAGTCACTCTGGGCAGGTATTCTTGGTTTGTTGGCAGTGATCATCTTTATGATCGTATTTTACCGCTTACCTGGATTACTAGCTTCAATTGCCTTAATTGTGTACGTTGCCATTACGCTATCTATCTTTAAACTGGTGCCAGTCACATTGACCTTAGCTGGTATTGGTGGATTCGTACTATCTATTGGTATGGCTGTTGACGCGAACATTTTGATTTTCGCTCGAATGAAAGAAGAAATTAAACAAGGTAAAAATGTCTCGGTGGCCATTAAAGAAGGATTTGGACGTGCCTGGCCGTCTATTCGTGACAGCAACTTGAACTCATTGATTGTCTGCGCCATTTTGTTTATTTTCTCAACATCATTTATTAAAGGGTTCGCATTGACCTTGTCTTTGGGTATTGTCGTCAGCTTATTCTCAGCTATATTTATTACCAGGATATTGCTCATGGTATTTGTCGGCCAATGGGCGGAAAAAGCTAAATGGATACTGTAAAACCATAAACCCATGAATTTTCCTTTTATAAAATATTCAAAAATCTATTACGCCCTTTCAGGCATCTTAATTGTTGCAGCTATTGCCAGCTTGATTATGTTTGGATTGAAATTCGGCATTGAATTTACCGGCGGCAGCAATATGGAAATTGATTTTACTGGTTCTCGACCAAGCAACGACCAAATTGTAAAAGCCTTAGATAGTTTCAAGCTAGGAGATGTTGTTGTCCAGCCTACCGGAACCACCGGCGACATTTTGCAATTTAAAGGAGTTGACGAAGCCACCCATCAGCAGATTTTAGCAGCCATTAATAAGCTGTCTCCTGCGCAAGAAAAGAGCTTTCAATTTATTGGTCCATCAATCGGCCAAGAGTTGAAAAACAAGACCATCATTGCCATTTTACTCTCATTGCTTGCCATTACTGCTTACATTGCTTTTGCTTTTAGGAAGGTTTCGAGGCCTGTGGCTTCATGGAAATATGGCATCACTTCGCTGATTGCCTTGTTCCACGACATTTTGATTCCATTGGGAGTGTTTTCGGTGCTAGGGAAATATTATGGCGTTGAAATCACCGTGCCCATTGTTGCCGCTTTGCTGACCATTCTTGGATTTTCAGTGCACGACACTATTGTTATTTTTGACCGAATCCGCGAGAACATCCAGCGATCAGGGATGAGCCAATTTGAGGAAACGGTTAACAAGAGTTTGAACCAAACCGTCGGCAGATCTATTAGCACCGTAATTACGGTGTTGCTGGTGATGGCTTCACTGTTTTTCTTCGGCGGAGATACCCTTAAATACTTCTCATTGGCCTTGATTATTGGAATTACTTCTGGAGCCTACTCTTCTATTTTCATCGCTTCGCCTTTGTTGGTTTCATGGCAAAAATGGACAGAAAAACGGGCGAAATAGGGTTGGGCTTGACATATTTATATAGGCATGCTAAACTAGGCGTATAACGTCAATCATGTCAAACCATGGTTGGCAGCTATTATGGAAAAAGTAAATTACGCACAACTTTATACCAAGCTTACCAAAGGCCTTTCTCCAAAGACCAGGGACATTTTTGATAGGCGTTTTGGGGTAAAAACCTTAAAAAACAAGGGCAAAACTCCAAAAGGCCAAACGGTTGAAATTGAAACTTTAGAATCCATCGGAGAGTCTTTGGGTATTACTCGAGAACGCGTCCGCCAAATTGAGGAAGCTGGTTTTACCCATGTAAGGAAAAATCACAAAGACGCTTTAGAAAAAGTCTATGCTGATTTTGTCGCTTACTTTAATCAAAAAGGAGGCTTTAAAAAAGAAGAGATTGTTTTGGAAGATTTGGGCGGAGCTAAGCAAAAGCCCTATGTATTATTCTTCCTTACTATTGGAGGAGACAAGTTTTTGAAAGTGGTTGGTAAAAAGGATTACCACTATTTCTGGGCTTTAAATACTGGCTCAAACACCTCTGTAAAAGACACGTTGGATTCGTTGGTTTCAGACATTCAAAAGCACGGTAAATTGCTTACCAAACCAGAATTAGCTGCTAACTTTGCTTCAAATTATAATTTGAGCAACGAAGCGTTGGATTCTTACCTTGAAATTTCAAAGAGGGTTCAAGAAAACAAAGAAGGCAAGTTGGGATTAATTGATTGGCCGGAAATTAAGCCACGAGGAGTTAAAGACAAAGCTTACTTGGTATTTAAAAACCAAAACAAGCCATTGCACTTCCGCGAAATTACTTCATTAATCGATGGCTTAAACTTCAACACTGACGAAAAGAAAACCCATGCCCAGACAGTTCACAACGAATTGATTAAAGACGGCAGATTCGTGTTGGTAGGCAGGGGAACCTACGCTTTGGCAGAGTGGGGATACGTGCCAGGCACCATTAAAGACATTATCACAAAAGTTATAACAGAAAAACCACATTTGGTTTCGCAGGATGACATTGTCAAAGAGGTGCTGGCCCAGAGAATGGTTGCCAAGAATACCGTCATGATCAACTTGAATAACAAGAAATACTTCCAAAAAGATTCGACTGGTAAATACTTGGTTCGAGAAACAGCATAATTAAGAAAAGCCGCCAGGCGCCGTATGGTGTCCTGGCGGCTTTTTGTTGCGCCATTGACAGCTATTATTAATAATGATATTATGGTGTCAGTGATAAATCCAAAAATGTTTCAAGGAAAAGGAGCAATGTATGAGCAAAGATAGTCGGTCGGGTGGCAAGTTTAGCGGCAACCACACGACCCTGATCCCAGCCGCCGCCATCGTCGCAGATATCGCTCACGATTGCCCGTTCGTAACCAATGTTTCGCCCGGCTTTATTAAGGCAGGGTTGAAATCGGTAAGTGGGCAACGCCGGGTAAAAATCACTGACGACGGTTCAAGCATTCTGCTTTCTGTGCGCGACAATGCTTCTCACCAAGAAATCCATGTGCACTCAAAGAATATGCAGGCGACAAAGTTGGCCATCGCAAAAGGAGCGAGAAATGCCGGCTTGCATATTTCTTTTGGAAAAGGCGCGTAGAAACTTAACTAGGGCCGCTTAGTAAAACCAAACCAGGCCGTCGCTACCGCAAGGTGCCGATGGCTTTTTTCTTGCCATTTACTTATACCTCCTTTGGAATTATAATTGATTAAATATAGAAATATGTCTTATTTTTTCTGGGGATTCTTATTGTTATTAGTGGCTACATTGATTTATTACATCGTGTTTTTTTCGTTGATTTACTATTGGCACGAGAAGAAGGCTACCGTAGTCGTTGTGCCCCTTATTTTCACCTTTGAATTCTTTGTGGTGGGGTTCTTCGTAGTAGCATTAGTAAGTATTCTCTTGAATTACTTGCCTGACATTATCAAATTTTTACCCACGTTATTTATCGGCGTAAGCCCGTTAAAATAATTATGCCTAAAGACTTAACGTTACTCGCAAAAACAAATTTTCGGAAGGGAGAACAAGTTTTTGGAATTAAAAGACGCGACCGGCGCCAGCATGCTTACGTTGTCGGAAAAACGGGCGTGGGCAAAACCGCCTTTTTAAAGAACATGGCCCTCCAAGACATTGAAAATGGCGAAGGCTTGGCTATTATTGATCCTCACGGAGAATTTGTTGAAGAAGTCTTAGACAGCATTCCGTCCCACAGAATGAATGATGTGGTGTATTTTAATCCTGCAGACATGGACCATCCGGTGAGTTTTAATATTATGGATTCGCCCGACCCAAGGTATAAGCATTTGATTGCCTCCGGACTGATTGGTATTTTTACGAAAATTTGGGCGAACGTTTGGTCAGCTCGAATGGAGTATATTTTAAGCAACACCATTTTGGCGCTGCTTGATACGCCGGGCACCACGTTGTTGGGCATCCCCAGAATGTTGGTTGATCGTGATTATCGCCAGAAGATTATTAATAATTTAACTGATCCTGTCGTAAAATCTTTTTGGATTAATGAATATGAAGAATGGGAGCCAAGGTATCGTAATGAAGCCATTGCCCCGGTGCAAAACAAAGTTGGGCAGTTTTTGAATGTTTCACTCATCAGAAATATCGTCGGCCGCGCCAAAAACACCATTGATATTGAAGACATTATGAACAGCGGTAAAATCCTCTTGGTGAATGTTTCTAAGGGAAGGATTGGCGAAGATAATTCGGCTATTTTGGGAGCTATGATTATTACCAAGATCCAGTTGTCAGCTATGGAAAGGGTGAGGATTCCTGAAGACCAGCGCAGAGACTTTTATTTGTACGTGGACGAGTTCCAAAACTTTGCCACCGATTCTTTTGTTAATATTTTGTCTGAAGCCCGCAAGTACCGCTTAAATTTGATCATTGCCCATCAATACATCGGCCAGTTGGTCACCGATTCAAGTACCGCCGTGCGAGATGCAGTGTTCGGCAACGTGGGGACGATGGTTTCTTTTCGAGTGGGAGCCGCTGATGCAGAAGCTTTGGAATTGGAATTTACCCCGGAATTTTTACAGAACGATTTAATCAGCCTCCCCAACTATAACATTTATATAAAGCTGATGATTGACGGAATTACTTCGCGCCCCTTTTCTGCCAAAACGCTGCCACCACCTCCCGTTCCACAGGAACACGCTCATCGTGAAGAAATTATCGGAATTTCCCGGGGGCATTATGCCACCAATAGAGTTGATGCCGAAAGAGAAATTACCAAATGGGCGAGCGGCATGGATGTTCCTATGTCTGCAAACGTTTCAAATCCCTCAAATGCTTCTGCTCCGGTTAGTTCGCCAAAACCTTTATACCAGCCGACTGGTACGCCGCTTAAGTCTTCCAATACAACACTCTATAATGCTGTATGTGCTAACTGCGGCAAGCCAACCAAAACCATTTTTGAGCCAAAAGAAGGTCGGCCGGTGTATTGCAAATCGTGTTTGAAAAAGATGAAAGCTGGCCGCGCAGGCGGGGCTCCAAAAACAGATGGCGCGCCAAAACCTGCAGTTCAGCCTCGTACTGCATCACCTCAGCCAGCCAATAAATCAACCAATGATTCCGCACTCCAAGCATTGGGTATAGAATTTGAATCTGCCCAAACTCAGCCGCCTCAACCGCAGAAAAAAGAACTCTTTAAAAAACCAGTTCCTGTCCAGCAGCAAAAAGTAGCAGCCTTGCCGCTTAATGAAATCATGAAAAAAGGCGAGCAGGTGTTTTTCAATCAAAAAAAGAAAAAAGAGGTTAATCTAGCAGATCTTAAAAAATCTCTGACGGAAGCTTTGGACAAGGCTCAAGAAGAACCGAAACAGGATAAGCAATGAACCAAGAGATAAAAAATTGCCAAAACTGTAAGTCAGACTTTACTATAGAGTCTGACGATTTTGCGTTTTACGAAAAAATGAAGGTGCCAGCACCAACTTTCTGCTGGCAGTGCCGAATGGTGCGGCGTATGACTTGGCGTAATGAGCGTACATTGTATAAAAGAACATGTGATGCTACTAGCAAGGATATTATTAGCATGTTTGCCCCAGGGCAGCATGTTGTATATGAAAGAGATTATTGGTGGTCGGATAATTGGGATCAGAATGCCTCTGGCCGCGATTATGATTTTAATAAGCCATTTTTCCAGCAGTTTCACGAATTACTACAGCGTGCGCCACTTCCCAATGTTGCAAATTCTAATGTGATAAATTCTGATTATAGCAACCACAACGCCGATGCTAAAAATTGTTATTTGGTGTACGCGTGCTATAAAAACGAAGATTTGGCATATTGTGCGGGAACCGTAGACTGTAAAAGCTCTCTTGATTTGTATAAAGTTTTGAACCTTACACACTGCTATGAGGATGTTTTATGTGGTGGCATGAATCATGTTTTTTTCTCGTACGATAGCGATGATAGTGTTAATTCAGCTTTTTTACACGCGTGTAAAAACATGATTGATTCGCTTGGCTGCATTAACTTACGCAATAAATCTCATGCTATTTTTAATCAGATTTATTCAAAAGAAGAATATGTAAAAGAACGAGCCAAATATGATTTTGGAAGTTATAAAGGGCTTTCTGATTTCAAAAAGAAATTTTCTGAATTTATCCAACAGCATCCTCGTCGCCACGGATTTATTTATAAGTCAGTAAATGCTATTGGAGATAATATTTTGAATTCAAAAAATGTGTACATGGGCTTTGATTTGTTTGGTGGCGTGGAGGATTCTAAATATATTGTTCATGGCGCCGATGTATTGCGTGATACGTATGATGCCTACGGCGCTGGTGGAAATTTAAGCAATGCTTACGAAGTGGTTGATACTGGCGTGGACGCCACGCGTAATCTTTTTTCTGTTTTCACTCATTCTTGCCAAAATACGTATTATACTTATGCCTGCCAAAATTCGCGAGACTTGTTTGGATGTATTGGTCTTCGCAGTAAAGAGTATTGTATTTTTAATAAACAATACGCTAAAGAAGAATACGAAGCTCTTGTCCCAAAAATCATTGAGCACATGAATGCCATGCCTTACATAGATGGAAAGGGGAGAGTCTATAAATATGGCGAATTTTTCCCAGTCGAGTTAAGCCCTTTTTCTTACAATGAGACAATCGCGCAAGAATATTATCCAAAAGTAGAAGCAGAAGTTTTAGAAGCCGGTTACCGCTGGCGAGCGCCAGATACCAAACAATATAAAGTTACTTTGCAGCCGCAAGACTTGCCCGATCATATCAAAGACGTTTCTGACGATATTGTAAATCAAGTAATCGGCTGCGAGCATGGTGGCGGATGTAATCATCAATGCATGACGGCTTTTAAAATTATTCCTTCTGAACTTCAGTTTTATAAGGCTAACAATCTTGCTTTGCCAAGGCTCTGTTTCAATTGCCGCCACTATGCGCGCCTGGCTCAACGTACCCCATTTATGCTGTGGGATAGAACATGCTCAAAATGCGCCAAGCCCATAAAAACTTCTTATTCACCAGATCGTCCAGAAATAATATATTGCGAGCAATGTTATCAACAAGAAGTAGCATAAATTATGAATTCCGAAACTAAAAATTGCCAAAATTGTAAAAATCATTTCTTAATTGAGCCTGACGATTTTGCGTTCTATGAAAAAATGAAGGTGCCCGCGCCGACGTGGTGCCCAGAGTGCCGCCTGCAAAGAAGAATGATTTGGCGAAATGAAAGGGGATTGTCTTTGCGTACGTGTGATTTGTGTGGAGTTAAGACGATTTCTACATATGCGCAAGACACTCCATTTCCGGTGTATTGCGCGCCGTGTTGGCGAAGCGATAAATGGGACGCGCTAACCTATGGCCGCGAATATGACTTTTCAAAACCCTTTTTCACTCAATTCCAAGAACTTTTTAATGCGGTGCCGCGTCCGGCTATTTCGCAAAATGGTACCAATATTAATTCAGAATATGCCAACATCATTCAGGATGTAAAAAATGTCTATATGTCTTCTTCGGTTATTTATGGCTGTGAAAATGTATATTACTCGGCAAATGTTAATAGTTCAAAAGAGGTGATTGATGGATTTAATATCGTCAACAGCGAACTTATGTATGAGTGCATTGATGCGCAAAAAAGTTATAACTGCGCCTATGTGTACTGGTCAAAAAGTTGTGTAAATTCCAGGTTTTTACTTGATTGCAGTGATTGCCAGGATTGTTTTGGCTGTGTTGGACTGCGCGGAAAAAGTTATTACATTTTTAATGCGCCCTATAGTAAAGAAGAGTATTTTAAAAAACTGGAAGAATACAACTTAGGGGATTTTTCAAAGCAACAAGAAATTGAGCAGCGTTTTTGGGAATTTACCAAAAAGTTTCCGCGCCGTTTTGCGCGTGTTATTAATTGCAAAGATTCCACCGGTGACGATATTACCAATTCCCGCAACGTTAAATACTCTTTTAATGTTGGTGAATCAGAAAATATTAAATACGCTTTTCGTTGTCCGGTTGCTGTTAAAGATTCCATGGATGTTACCAATAAGGGGCATGGAGAAATGGTGTATGAACACGCCCAAGGCGGCTCTGATCCGGGCAGCAATTTAATTTGTATTTTGTATGGCTCGCCTGCTATCAATCATGTTTCTTACAGTGACTACTGTGGATCATCATCGGATTTATTTGGATGCATTGGCGTAAAAGGAAAATCATATGCAATTTTAAACCGTTTGTATAGCAAGGAAGAATATGAAGCGCTGGTACCCAAAATTATTGAGCACATGAGCGCGATGCCGTATGTTGATGACAAAAACAGGGTTTATAAATATGGAGAATTTTTTCCACCGCAATTTTCGCCTTTTGCCTACAATGAAACGGTGGCCAATGAATATTTTCCAAAATCAAAAGAGCAGGCGCTGGCGTTTGGATCAACCTGGAAAGAAGTGAAACATAATGAATACGAAGTTACCAAAGAAGCCAGTGAATTGCCAGATAATATCAAAGATGCAACCGATCAAATCACCAAAGAAATTATCCGCTGTTCAAAAACCGGCCGTGCCTACAAAATTTTGCCTGAAGAATTGGCATTTTACCAAAGAATGAATGTGCCACTGCCGCGCTTGCATCCAGACGAACGTCATCGTCTGCGCTTTGAAAAACGAAACCCTCTTAAGTTGTGGCACCGAACATGCGCCAACTGTCCCAATGAATTTGAAACTTCTTATGCTCCGAATCGCCCAGAAATCGTGTATTGCGAAGAGTGCTACCAAAAAGAGATAATATAATGCAATCAGAAACTAAACAATGTCAGAACTGCAAGCAAGACTTCGTCATTGAGTCGGAGGATTTTCAGTTTTACGAAAAAATGAAAGTACCAGCGCCGACGTTTTGTCCGGAGTGCAGATTGCAACGGCGTTTACTGTGGATTAATTTTCGCACCTTGTATGCTCGTCCAGTAGAGGGGAAAACGTTAATTTCTATGTATGCTCCAGAAAAAGACTATAATATTGTGGAAGATAAAAAATGGTGGGGCGATGATTATGACCTTACTAGCTATGGGCAAGACTACGACTTTTCAAAGCCCTTTTTTGAGCAATTTAATTCTCTGTTAAAAAGAGTTCCACTGCCGCATTTGCAAAGAGGATATGCTACTTTTGAAAATAGTGACTATTGCAATGCAGCTTCTTATTTAAAAAACTGTTATCTCGTTTTTGGCGCAGATAATAGCGAGAATGTTTACTATGCTGCAGGAGTAGTTAAAGTGAAAGATTCAGTTGATATGACGTTCGCTGACAATAGTGAGCTGTGCTACGAAAATTTGATGGTTAACCAGTGTTATCGTTGTTTGTTCTGCCAGGACGTTGAGAATTCCAATAACCTTATCATGTCTCAGGATTGTGTTGGATGTAATGACTGTGTGGGTTGCTTTGGATTACGTAACAAGAAGTACCACATTTTCAATCAGCCCTACTCCAAGGAAGAATACCAGCAAAAGGTAAAAGAATTAAACCTCTCTTCATTTGAGGGACTAGAAAAGTTACGCGAAACAACAAAGAGTCTCTTTCTTTTGCAACCGCACAAATTCATTCATGGCAGGAATAATAAAGATGTTTCGGGAGATTATCTATACAACTCTAAAAATATTCATCACGGATTTAGAATTCATCACGGAGAAAATAAGGGGCACAACGACTACGGTAGCCTTCTTCTCGTGCCAATAGTAAATCAACGAAAAAAACACGATGTAATAAATCAATGTAGCCACTAATAACAATAAGAATCCCCAGAAAAAATAAGACATATTTCTATATTTAATCAATTATAATTCCAAAGGAGGTATAAGTAAATGGCAAGAAAAAAGCCATCGGCACCTTGCGGTAGCGACGGCCTGGTTTGGTTTTACTAAGCGGCCCTAGTTAAGTTTCTACGCGCCTTTTCCAAAAGAAATATGCAAGCCGGCATTTCTCGCTCCTTTTGCGATGGCCAACTTTGTCGCCTGCATATTCTTTGAGTGCACATGGATTTCTTGGTGAGAAGCATTGTCGCGCACAGAAAGCAGAATGCTTGAACCGTCGTCAGTGATTTTTACCCGGCGTTGCCCACTTACCGATTTCAACCCTGCCTTAATAAAGCCGGGCGAAACATTGGTTACGAACGGGCAATCGTGAGCGATATCTGCGACGATGGCGGCGGCTGGGATCAGGGTCGTGTGGTTGCCGCTAAACTTGCCACCCGACCGACTATCTTTGCTCATACATTGCTCCTTTTCCTTGAAACATTTTTGGATTTATCACTGACACCATAATATCATTATTAATAATAGCTGTCAATGGCGCAACAAAAAGCCGCCAGGACACCATACGGCGCCTGGCGGCTTTTCTTAATTATGCTGTTTCTCGAACCAAGTATTTACCAGTCGAATCTTTTTGGAAGTATTTCTTGTTATTCAAGTTGATCATGACGGTATTCTTGGCAACCATTCTCTGGGCCAGCACCTCTTTGACAATGTCATCCTGCGAAACCAAATGTGGTTTTTCTGTTATAACTTTTGTGATAATGTCTTTAATGGTGCCTGGCACGTATCCCCACTCTGCCAAAGCGTAGGTTCCCCTGCCTACCAACACGAATCTGCCGTCTTTAATCAATTCGTTGTGAACTGTCTGGGCATGGGTTTTCTTTTCGTCAGTGTTGAAGTTTAAGCCATCGATTAATGAAGTAATTTCGCGGAAGTGCAATGGCTTGTTTTGGTTTTTAAATACCAAGTAAGCTTTGTCTTTAACTCCTCGTGGCTTAATTTCCGGCCAATCAATTAATCCCAACTTGCCTTCTTTGTTTTCTTGAACCCTCTTTGAAATTTCAAGGTAAGAATCCAACGCTTCGTTGCTCAAATTATAATTTGAAGCAAAGTTAGCAGCTAATTCTGGTTTGGTAAGCAATTTACCGTGCTTTTGAATGTCTGAAACCAACGAATCCAACGTGTCTTTTACAGAGGTGTTTGAGCCAGTATTTAAAGCCCAGAAATAGTGGTAATCCTTTTTACCAACCACTTTCAAAAACTTGTCTCCTCCAATAGTAAGGAAGAATAATACATAGGGCTTTTGCTTAGCTCCGCCCAAATCTTCCAAAACAATCTCTTCTTTTTTAAAGCCTCCTTTTTGATTAAAGTAAGCGACAAAATCAGCATAGACTTTTTCTAAAGCGTCTTTGTGATTTTTCCTTACATGGGTAAAACCAGCTTCCTCAATTTGGCGGACGCGTTCTCGAGTAATACCCAAAGACTCTCCGATGGATTCTAAAGTTTCAATTTCAACCGTTTGGCCTTTTGGAGTTTTGCCCTTGTTTTTTAAGGTTTTTACCCCAAAACGCCTATCAAAAATGTCCCTGGTCTTTGGAGAAAGGCCTTTGGTAAGCTTGGTATAAAGTTGTGCGTAATTTACTTTTTCCATAATAGCTGCCAACCATGGTTTGACATGATTGACGTTATACGCCTAGTTTAGCATGCCTATATAAATATGTCAAGCCCAACCCTATTTCGCCCGTTTTTCTGTCCATTTTTGCCATGAAACCAACAAAGGCGAAGCGATGAAAATAGAAGAGTAGGCTCCAGAAGTAATTCCAATAATCAAGGCCAATGAGAAGTATTTAAGGGTATCTCCGCCGAAGAAAAACAGTGAAGCCATCACCAGCAACACCGTAATTACGGTGCTAATAGATCTGCCGACGGTTTGGTTCAAACTCTTGTTAACCGTTTCCTCAAATTGGCTCATCCCTGATCGCTGGATGTTCTCGCGGATTCGGTCAAAAATAACAATAGTGTCGTGCACTGAAAATCCAAGAATGGTCAGCAAAGCGGCAACAATGGGCACGGTGATTTCAACGCCATAATATTTCCCTAGCACCGAAAACACTCCCAATGGAATCAAAATGTCGTGGAACAAGGCAATCAGCGAAGTGATGCCATATTTCCATGAAGCCACAGGCCTCGAAACCTTCCTAAAAGCAAAAGCAATGTAAGCAGTAATGGCAAGCAATGAGAGTAAAATGGCAATGATGGTCTTGTTTTTCAACTCTTGGCCGATTGATGGACCAATAAATTGAAAGCTCTTTTCTTGCGCAGGAGACAGCTTATTAATGGCTGCTAAAATCTGCTGATGGGTGGCTTCGTCAACTCCTTTAAATTGCAAAATGTCGCCGGTGGTTCCGGTAGGCTGGACAACAACATCTCCTAGCTTGAAACTATCTAAGGCTTTTACAATTTGGTCGTTGCTTGGTCGAGAACCAGTAAAATCAATTTCCATATTGCTGCCGCCGGTAAATTCAATGCCGAATTTCAATCCAAACATAATCAAGCTGGCAATAGCTGCAACAATTAAGATGCCTGAAAGGGCGTAATAGATTTTTGAATATTTTATAAAAGGAAAATTCATGGGTTTATGGTTTTACAGTATCCATTTAGCTTTTTCCGCCCATTGGCCGACAAATACCATGAGCAATATCCTGGTAATAAATATAGCTGAGAATAAGCTGACGACAATACCCAAAGACAAGGTCAATGCGAACCCTTTAATAAATGATGTTGAGAAAATAAACAAAATGGCGCAGACAATCAATGAGTTCAAGTTGCTGTCACGAATAGACGGCCAGGCACGTCCAAATCCTTCTTTAATGGCCACCGAGACATTTTTACCTTGTTTAATTTCTTCTTTCATTCGAGCGAAAATCAAAATGTTCGCGTCAACAGCCATACCAATAGATAGTACGAATCCACCAATACCAGCTAAGGTCAATGTGACTGGCACCAGTTTAAAGATAGATAGCGTAATGGCAACGTACACAATTAAGGCAATTGAAGCTAGTAATCCAGGTAAGCGGTAAAATACGATCATAAAGATGATCACTGCCAACAAACCAAGAATACCTGCCCAGAGTGACTTTTGTAGCGAAACGGAGCCTAAGGTAGGGCCTACGGTTTCTTGTGAAATTGGGTCGCCTATTTTTACTGGCAAAGCTCCAGAGTTTAACCTGCTTGCAATCGTGTTGGCTGTTTGAGCTGAAATGTTTCCTGTGATGACAGCGGTGCCACCAGTAATTTTATCTTGGACAATTGGAGCATACAAATCATTGCCATCAATTTTGCCATCACCATTGGTGTCTATAATAGAAGAGCCGTCCAAGAAAATAGCAATAGGTTTGCCAATAAGACGGCCGGTAATGTCTTCAAATAGTTTGGCTCCGTCACTATTAAATACTAATTGAATTTGAGGCTTAAACGTTGTCTGATCAAAAACAACGGTCGCTTTTGAAAGATATTTTCCGGTTAAGTCGGTTGGTTTAAAGTATGGATTTTCTAATGCTAGCTGCCAATTAGCAATTTTGGTGTAATCTTGGCCTTTGGCTTGCGCATCTTGCACTTCTTTTATTTTATCTAAAATTGGCTGCGATTCAGCTGGAGTTCTCTGTTCGTCAAATTCTAAGTATGGAGTTTGGCCAATCATGGCAATGGCCTGCTGAACATCTTTTACTCCCGGTAAAGAAACTACTAATCTGTCAGCTCCTTGCACTTCAACTACTGGTTCAGAAACGCCAAACATATTTACCCTTCTTTCAATTACATCGCGAAGTCCCGACATGGCTGCTGCTTTGTCACCCTGCACCGTACTTAAATCAGCTTGATAGACCAAGTTTACTCCGCCCTGCAAATCTAAGCCCAGTGTGTAAGGCTTGTCCCAAAAATGAGGAATATGCCAACCAATTTTTGCATTGACTGCATCAATTCCTTTATTAAGATAATTAGGATAAACAAAAGCCCCGGCCAATAAAGCCAGAACCACTACTCCAATAAATATCCAATATTTTTGTTGCATGAAAGTTAATAGATATATGCTAACCCATCTATTAAAAAAACGCAAGATTGTGATCTTGCGCTTGCCGTGGACAGCTTTTGGCAATCCTAGGCCTGAGCCGACTGAAAAGCCGGCTGCTGAGAATCCGCCGAAGGAGAATTGCTCGCCGACTGACAAGTTTTCTCCCCGGCGATGAAGACGGATCATAAGACTTGGGTCCACATTTGGGACAAAGAGCGATGTGGGTTTGCCTATTAAGACTCACCCAATCTTTGCACGAAGGACAAACGACCGTCGGTAGCATTTCAAACATCTCCCACAAAGAACAAAAAACTAGAGCACCACCCCAGCACTCTAGCATAATTATAGAGGTGC
>Ga0207073_1117_pt2 | contig 15234 bp, 8 predicted proteins | sample Alteio_BWMinHeat_65_FD_153575 | JGI IMG/M metagenome (GOLD analysis project Ga0207073, IMG submission 153575) | Enriched cells from forest soil in Barre Woods Harvard Forest LTER site, Petersham, Massachusetts, United States -... | ecosystem: Environmental > Terrestrial > Soil > Temperate forest >...
ACTCAAGGAGAAGTTTTAATGCGAGTATTCAAAAAGCTTATTTTAGTCAGTCTGTTATCATCCTTTCATTGTGCCCTTTACGCTGAACCCAACTCAATCCAACATATTGTGGTTGCGCCTAACTGTTTGATTAAAAACGTCAATGCGAACTATACGACACTAGCAACTTCCAAAAACTTAAACTTAATTGAAACCAATGATACTGGGATTGATTCCTTAATTGCAGCTAAAGAAAACAAAACAGCGCGTTGCGGTGGATTTATGGATGTAACGTCCGCATGGAAAAATTACAACAAAAAACTTAAAAATAATCAAAATGCAAAAACCTTTTTATCGGATTATGAAACCCTTCCAAAAACATTAAAACCATCTTATAGCATACAATATCCGAATGAAGTGGTAAGTTTACTCAAACAAAGTAATCCACAAAATATGTGGACAAGACTACAAGCTTTAACTAGCACTTATAAAGACAGGTATTATCGTTCTGAAAATGGCGCTAAAGTTGCAAATGAAATTAAAACTGAAGTCGAAACCATAGCTAAAAATAATGGTCGTACGGATATAAGTACTTATTTTGTTGACACAGGTGGCAATAAACAACCTTCTGTGGTCGTAAAAATTGGTACCTCCAATGAGCCTGGTATCGTCATTGGCGCACATATGGATACTTTAGCAAGTACATTTGAAAGTAAACCTGGCGCAGATGATGATGGCACAGGTACCGTGACTGTCCTTGAGGTTGCACGCACTATTCTTTCTAGCGGCATGCATTTCAACAAACCTGTTTATCTTATTTGGTATGCTGCTGAAGAAGTGGGTTTGGTCGGCTCTCAATATGTGGTAGAAGATTTTAGAAAGAAAAATATACCTGTTGCTGCAGTGATGCAACTTGATATGACGGGTTATGCTTATCAAAATAATTTAACCATGTGGCTTTACGATGACTACACCAACAAAGAATTAACTGCTTATGTTGAGACATTAATCAATACTTACGTAAAAGCACCGATAAAACACGATAAATGCGGTTATGCATGCAGTGATCATGCTTCATGGACGCAAAAAGGCTATAGCGCTGTGATGCCATTTGAAGCTTCTTTCCGAACGGATAACCCTAATATCCACACCTCAAGAGACACCATGGAAAAGCTTTCACTAGCTCATATGACAGATTATTTAAAACTCGCATTAGCTTTTGCTGTTGAATTAGCAGAGCCTGTAGCTTAATCATTTGTGATTAATAAATAATCAACCTGCCGCGAAAAATCGGAAGCAGGTTGGTTATAATTTACGCATACTTACTACTCCCCCATTCACTTATAGATAAAAAAATAATCAAACATACATCGACTCATGATGAAGATTATTTTTTCCGAGCAAATAATGAACAATTTTTTTCTAAATTTTAGATAATCGCTTAAAATGATCTTTTTTAGTACCATAAAATAAAAAACGTGCTACAATTGCTCGACGCAAAAAGTTACATAAATTGAGTAAATGAGGTGAGCCATGTTTCGAAATATTAGTTGTTGGGTAGCTGGAGCTGCAACTGCGTTAGTTGCACGAGATTTATATTTTGTAAAAACATTTAGCAATCAGGTTGAGCAAGCAAAACAAAGACTCAACACCGTATATACAGAAGAAATAGAAGAAACACTTATTGCAAAAAAAAATATGGCTCATGGCACACATCATGATCAATTGAACGAGACTCACGAATTATCATTTGCGCTTAAACCAGGCTTTGAAGAAGAACTTAAAAAAGTAGGCATAAAGACACCTTTTTTTCATACCTGTCTCGCTTATTCCGTTGACAATCCGGATGACAAAGAGGAAGAAATGTTTTACGTAGAAGGACGACAAAGTCCCGCATTTCAAACACAAGACGCGCCTTCTTCATCGATTCTGAGCCCAGAAGTACAGGACTTGCCGTCGCCTCCTCATTTATTGAGACGAGGCAGCTTACACCACTTACGCACAAGCTCTGATAATGAGCGGAAGTATACAACCTGGGAAGCAGGTGATACAGATGACAATAAGAAAATATATCGTTTGCTAAGAACGGGCGTACGCTTCACACATAAAGAAATTGACGCTGTTAGAGCTAGTTCTAATGAAACGATTTGTGCAGATATTCATCCGCGCAGTGGATTAAATACATTTTTTACATCAAATTGTTATAGCTACTCTGTTTATGCTTTAACAAAATTTATTAAGATTTTACTTAAGAAACACAATGATCCGGATTCTCAAAGAGATAACATATTTAAATTATATAAGATACTTTTAGAAGTCTGCAGTCATTCCGCAATATGCGCTCATGGCATTGGTAATAATACACCTGTACGAGAAGCTGTGTTCAAAATCATTCAAAAAGTTGACCCTCTCATTAAACAAAACCAACTAGAAGAAAGCATGGCTAAATTATTAGTGGCCAGATGCGGGTGGTAATGAGCCTAATGACAATAGCTAAAATGACAGTCTATACTCTGTTTAACTGAAACAATAACAGGCCATTATTGAATGTTTATTAGAAATTTAATTGAAAGTACAGGCAAGATTCTGTTAACAACTTTATATAGAACCAGCACAGCTCCAAGAGTTGTGCAGGCTGCTATGATGCCTCGAGTGACATCGAATCAAGCTCCATCGCCTAGACGTAACTTTAATTCAAGCGATCCAAGGCTACTTGAGGTAAAAACAAATGAGTCTGATGGTGATCATCAGAATACTTTAAAGGAGCAAACTCCCATGCGTTCAACATCTATCCCAGAACAATACCGCGAAGAAAAAGTTGCAGATCATAGACCGACAGTTCTCCGCAGCCAAATGCAAAGCAAATCTATCGATGAAATCGATGACAATTGCGTTTATATAATAGGCTTTGCCAGAAAAAGTATTTTGTGGCCATTTCCTTTTACACATTCTTCTATTGCATTTTTTGATACTAGCGCAAAAGGGGAAGAAAAATGGTTAATCTTTGGGCGACAAACTCCCTACTTTCTCAGTTTTTCTGCGCGAAGACGTAGAAATTATGTGGGCGGCATAGGTCATCTACTTCATAATTTATCCGATTCTAAGATTGATAACGAAAAAAACTACGATTTTTTTAAAGGTCATGAATTTAATGTCGAACTATCAACTGCCACCTTAAGTGGAAAAGAAGTTAAAGAAATAGTGAAAAAAGCAGATAAAGAAGTGTGTGGAGACCATTCCTTTGACTTTAACCTTTTACTATCAAATTGTTACTCCGCCTCAACAGACCTTCTCGCTTGCGCAATCGACGCCATACATGCGAGACAGGAAAGAAATTTGTATCAACATAATCAAAATAACAATAGCATTGATAGCATTCATCTGCTATTAAATCATGCGAAAGATGACAACCTTCATCTTCAAGCAGGTGTTAGAACTGTATCCATCGTTAATGAACATCTTCAAAAAGTTGAAGGTATCATTGCTTCAAGAAAAAATAGTAAACCAGACGTACAAACATCTGAACTGGAATCCAAAGTACCATTTGTTTGTGAAAATAGTGATGCACCACCTCCACTCATAAAAATCAAACTATCTAAGAATTTCTTTAATGAACGCCGAGAAAATCCAGAAACACCACGAAGCTCAGAAACATCTGAAAAGAAAGATGGAAATGTACATAATAGCGATCATGAAAATGCCGATATGCCACCACCACTGGTAAAATTCTGTGGCACTAAAGTCTTTCGAGGATCACAAACACCAAAAGAAGAATCTAGTGAATCACCAAAAACGGAAAATAACATACCACCAGTAATACATAGGGTACGTTCTTTAGGCAAATAACAATTGTCATGCTGGCATGACATCGTAATTAACGAGCAGAACCAAATACAATTCCAAACACGATAGGCATAGGCTCTTTCACATAAGAGCCTACATTTCGGACTGGAGAAATATGGCTCGCCGCATAAACAGCAGCCTCATCAAGCACATCAGCACGACTGGATTTAATGAGACGAACATCTGTCACCTGACCATCCGGATGTAATACAAAACCAATGACACTCACGCCTCCTATATTCAAATCAATCGCAGATTTTGGGTATAAGAGTTTTGCCGTGAGTGCTTTACCTAAAATAATAATTAATGGCTGTGGCGTTTTGCTATTATCACCAATAAGATGCACAGGTTCCGAACTTTTTTTCGGTGAAATATCCATGACTTGATTGAAGCGAACCTCGCGCTGATCATCGATAGGTTTTTCAATTCCATATTTCGATGTAGGAACTTTTTTATTTGGGATTTCTTTTGCAGGTTGTTTGTTAGGTATATTTTGTTCTACTGCCTTTTGTGCAGACTCTTGATAGGCATATGAAGGTATATAGGTATCAGCATTTTCTAAAGGTTTATTTTGTCTGACCCATACGTATGAAAAAAACAAAAAAATGAGAAGATGCAATAGCATCGCAAACCAAAAACTCCATTTTTGTAAAGCATTAACTTGGCCCATGCGCATGAATCTAACCTATAGTATTGAGCATTTACGACCTGTTTCTGCTTCTAACAAATTTTGTTCTATTTTTTTTGTATGATTATTTGCACTTTCCAACGTTTTTACAACAGTTTCAATAACCGGCTGTTGCTCATCCACCTTTCCTGCAAAATACTGCATCATCTCTTTAATGTGTTGCGCATCTTCTGCAATTTGATTTATTTCAGCAGCTCTATAAGCTATCATGTTGACCATCGCTTCACTACTATCTTCTTCGATAGTAAAATTTGATGATCGTTTTTTCTGTAATAATTGACTTTGTATCATAGTATCTGAATGATGTTTATCATCTAACGTATTTATTCTTGTTTTAGCCATGTCGTCTACTCAAAATAAAAGTTTTATTAAACAACGATTTTTAGCTCTACAATTTTATCCATTTGTTGCAGTTTAATTTTATCAGGCTCTATACTAACAACTTTCATTCCATCAATACTATCCCCTATATTAAAAAAACGATTATCCACCATCGCAATTTTTTCTTCATCTGACACAAACACACCATTTAAAGTATGTTTTAATTTATAAGCTGCTTCATCAAATGGCACGGGGACTGACATAGGCTCGGCCGGTTTTGTGACAGGCTTTATGGTGTCATCAGGAACTTCTGAGATAGAGACTGCATTCGAATTTTTTTTGCTAATTAAAATATCTTTCGATTTGTTTTGAAATTGCGGATAATGAGCAACTATAATAACTGCCAATAAAAAGGCAATGATAAGTGAAATACCGACATCAATCCAATCATCTCGAGTCATTACATCTTGCGACGTGTTTTGTAACTCATCTTCTACCTGGGTTTTTTGTAATGCTTCATATATGATGCTCACAAGGTAAACCTCCATTCGGTAATTTTGTATAATCATGATACTAAAATAGCAAGGTTTTAACAAATGGAACAAAATATAAAACAACAATTAACTCAAGTTTTACATACCACCTTTGGTTTTACTGATTTTCGCCAAGGACAACTTGAGGCATTAAATGAACTAATGAATCAAGGAAGATTATTATGCATACAACCTACGGGCCATGGAAAATCACTTCTTTATCAACTTCCAGCAGTTTTATTAGACGGTATCACTCTAGTGATTTCTCCCCTACTTGCACTTATGCGTGATCAATTAAAACAATTAAAAGAACGATTTGGTATATCCGCTGCAAGTTTTAATACAGATCAAACAATGGAAGAAAATTATGCTGCAAAAAATGCTATTCTTGCCGGAAAAATTCGTATCCTATTCATTGCACCAGAACAATTGGAACAGATAGAGCGATTTAATTTTTTACTTGGATTACCCATAAAATTACTTGTGGTGGATGAGGCCCATTGTATATCCACTTGGGGCCATGATTTCCGACCAAGCTATAGACAAATACTACGTCTCACCCATGCTTTAATTAAAAAAGACTCACAGATAAAATTACTTGCTCTTACTGCAACTGCTAATAAAAAAACCGAATCCGATATAAAGCAGCAATTAATTGTCGATAATAGATCTATCACAGTGTATAGAGAAAGCATGGATAGACCTAATATTCGGTTATCCGTCGTCCCTATCAGTGGAATTCCAGCAAAACTTGCCATGCTTACTCAATTATTATCCAGTTTACAGGGTTGTGGACTTATTTATTGTGCGACACGTGAAAATACGGAGTTGGTTGCAGATTTTTTAATGACACAAGGCATTAAAATAGCAGCTTATCATGCAGGTTTAGATACTCAGTTAAAACAAACCATACAACATCAATTTATTCACGATTATTACACTGTCATTTCTGCGACGAATGCACTTGGAATGGGAATTGATAAACCTAATTTACGTTATATTATCCATTTTGACCATCCTAGTTCAATTACTGCCTATTATCAGGAAGTCGGCCGCTCTGGGCGCGATGGACTCCCTGCTGACGGTATATTGCTTTATGATCCTACTGATAGCAAAGTTCAACGATATTTTATTGATTCAGCACAACCAAAAACCGAAGACTTTGAAACGGTTTTACATAGCTACTTTGATTATATTAATCCGCCCGATTTAACTACACTAAAACGTAAAACGGGTCTACATCCTACTAAATTACTTGTTATCATTGCAGAACTTGTTGAACAAGGATTTTTAAAAAAAGAAAGCCTATATAAAAAGCAAGTCTATGTAAAAACAGAAAAACGCGGTTCACCCGATTTAAACCGATATATTACTCAACGAAAAATAAAAAACACTGAACTCAAAACCATACAACTTTATGCAGAACAAACTAAATCATGTTTAATGGCGATGTTACGGCATAACTTAGGTGATAATACCATTACAGATTGCGGACAATGTAGTGTTTGCACTCCCAACCATTTCAAAGAAATAAAAAATACAGAACTTAAGCTCGCGATTTTATCCTGGTTAGAACGACGCACCATTCCCATTATGTTGGATAAAAAAATTCCGCAGACTGCCGTGGGCATGGCCGTTTTAGATGGCAAATTACGTTCGGAAGATTTTATCTATTTTATGCGTGAGCGTGCTCAAGCTCCTACGATGCATCTTGGTTTATCAGATACTTTATTCGATTTAATAAAAGAATGTTTATATGATTTAATCAAACATCATCGATTAAGTTGTATTGTGCCCTTACCTTCTAGAACATGGTATTCCCGTGATGATATTATTAAAAGATTAGCAGGTTATTTGAAGATTCCTGCTTTATTTGATCTGCTCTACTGGACAAATCCACCCGATGCGCGTCAAGGTGAATTATTAAATAATGATCAACGCAAACATAATGTTATGAATCGCATGCTTGCTGAAACACACTTTTCGATTCCTAAAGGTACTATTTTATTATTTGATGATTATGTGGGTTCAGGTGCAACCTTAAATGAAGCCGCCCGCGCACTACGAGAACATGGTAAAATCAACAATATTGTGCTTCCTTTTACAGTAGCTGCAGTCAAATGGCGTTTAGGAAAAAGGGGAATGATTTGAATAACTCATGTGCGCAGAAACTCCCAACTCAGGCTCCCTAAAAAATGTAAACGCTTTTTTATTAGGATTAACCATATGCTGCATGGTGCGAGAACCATCAAACAGTACAGTTGTAGATAGCACTTTTTGCGGTTGCCTTGTCCTTTCATCAAAATAGAGTTCTCCTGTTTTAGTAACATTATCCGCATGCTCTGCCCAAATACGCAATAAAGATCGTAAACCTGTTTTATGTACTCTATCGTGTTGTGGGTTACTTTTTTCTAAAATTTGCAAAATACATTTATCACGCCATAAGGTATGATCCAACGATGCGGATTGTTCAAATTGTTGGTCTAACAAAGAACGTAGATGACCCGTAACTTGCAATACATTCAACCACTGCTCTATGGCTTTTGAGTTAATCAATGGATTTTTGATATCATAACCATTAAAAATATTGATTTGATCTAAACGTCCATTTAGTACAGCATTCATCGTGATATCCATAAAATTAATCAACAATGTTTTTGCTTGCTCTAAAACTTCCAGTTCCTTTAACTGAGTCCTGCTATGATGCATTATATCATTAATAATATCATTGGTAATTTTATAAAATAAATTTAAAACTTCATTTTGCACTTGTCTTAAATCTAAAAAATAATAATTATAAATATTTTTTAATTCATTAAGTTTTTGCGTTAATGCCGGATATTTTTCTAGTTTTGCGAAGAGAGTAAAAAAAATTTGCTCCAAGTCACTTTTGTTTAACAAAGCATGACGTAATTCTCTTTGAGAAAAAGCAGTCCATTTGGCATGCGCTTTATCTTTTTTAGATAAAATTTCTTTACTCAACATTTTTCCAACGCTACAACGTATAAGTAATGTATAAGCTTGATTTACATCCATACGACTACAAAGCTTAGCAAATAATTTTAGAAAATTATAAACATGATTATCCAACTGATAATGATCTAATAAAGACAAATCATTTTTTTCTAATGCTTCACGAAAAAGCTTTTTTGTGGCAGTAGACATTTGATTAATTGTTGTAGCAAGTGAATAAATTGAATTATTCCAAGTTTGAATTTGTTGAATGATTTCATCTCTTGCAATTAGTGCTTTATGGTATTTCCCATTAAATCGAAATAAATCTAAAAAATTTTTCTGTGCTTCAATGATTTCCATATGATGATAGTATGTCACAAACTCAAACAATGCGTTTTTTTGGCTCGGATTTAACGCATAATATTGATAATATTTGGTGATGATTTTTTTGGGATATGAAGCACACTTATCCTCAGTAAGACATGCATAAACAGCCTGTAAAAATGAAGTATTAACTAGCGCTTTATGTGCTATCAAATTATCATAATTTAACAATTCTGAAAATGGGTGGAGTAATATATCCCAATCAAATACAGGAAATGTTTTTTTGATAATAGCTGAAGTTACTAATTTTCCTTCATAATTCATATCAGGATATAACAATGACATTAATGTTATTAAACGCCGCGTCAATACATTTTTTTCATGAACGTTATCTATGGATTGTCGATTTAATAATCCCAATAAATAGTCACGCATTTGCATATTCAGTCTAACTTTTAAACCTGGTTCATTACCAGGAGCTGCTGAAATAGTTAAAGGATTTTCAATATCCATAATTATTTCATTTTTATGCTTTGCATTGTGATAAATCCATTTACTAGAATTGATAAACGCATAAGGAACAGAAGTACTCACTTTCCAAATACCATTGAAAACGCCAACCATCCCACCGACTGTGCCCCAAACATATTTAAGCTCATCATGTTTAGCATAAGCTTGTTTAAAACCAATGATAGGCTCAGAAATAAGTTTTGAACCACCCAATAATACATCATAGTTTTTCATAACTTGTAATGCGGCGCCTGCAGTTTTAACAATTTTATCTAAACGTTTTTCATGCATTTTCAGATCGGTAAGTTGATTACCCTCAGGATCTCTATATCCTGAAGGCATGTTTATTTCATGCATGGATTTTTGATGACGCCAAATATGTTTTATTTCTCCGTCTTGTAGAGCAGATAAAAGATTACTTGGTGTGGTTTTTCGAGATAAATTTGCTTGTGGTATTTTTTTTTGGATTTCAAAATAATGACGCATACCCGGTGATGTTAGCAAAGATTTGACATAAGCATCCGCAGAATTCGCAATTTTTTTTGCCATAAAGTCTGAAGGCAGAGGATAAAAATATTGAATTAATTCTTGTAAATAATCCATAGTGATATTGTAATTCTGGTTTGGTGCTGTAACAGGTTTATTAACAATGAGTTCACGTATCAATCTTTCAAAATTCGCACGACTCGTATCAGACATATCAAAAGAAGTGATAATTTGTATAAAATTGGCTTTGATATTGTCATCGTTAACATGATTCACCGATTCATAAAGACTGCGGATGATATTTTTAAATAACGAACAAAAAATTTTTTCACATTCACGATAGTTACGATCTGGATTAGTTAATAGAGTGTTTAATTTAGTATGCAAATGCTTAATATGTCCGCTAAATACTAGATTAGGTAATACAGGAACTGGTAGTGTAGGCTCAGGTAAAAATTCTTTTTTTAGTTGCTCATAGGTCTCACGAAACGTGGAGCAATGTACCATAAGACATGCGGATGTTTTTGCACGCACTACAAATGATGCGCATAACTCTGCGTCTTGCTTGAAAATTCGATCATAATTTTTAGGTATAACCCCTATAAAAGGTAAGTAATCTCCATTTTCACTACGAAGCACCTGCCCATAAAAAGGATCAGGTAAAAATTGATTTGCACTTATCGGATCATAAACGATATGACCTCGAGTGCATTTATACATGGATTGGCCATATTGTATTTGAAAAGGTACTAAAGGATTATCCGCATAACTTTCTCTGGAACCTTCACTAGAAGCTGACCTCCGCGGAAAAGCTTGTACATCCAATGTACCAGCCCTTCTATACATTGGAGTTTGCTTTTTATTACCGTCTTTACCAAAATAAGTGCCTTTTTTATGTGGCTGATAAAAATTGTCAATATAAATTTTGCCATCCGCATCTCGACGAACTACATGTTGCTTTTGATATTTTTCATATTTTTTATTTTCATGATAGGCCGGCTCTGGAAAAAGATCCGTCACCAAATTATCGATGATGGCATTTCTTATCACTTCTCCATATTCAGAAGGCTGCAACTGACTCATATAATCAAAATCTGTTAAAATCGTCCCTAATTCGAATGCTACACCTTTTTTCATGACATTCATTAAGGCTTCTGAAGGACCTTGTCTATGCAAACTTATTTGTTTAAATCGTTTTCCCCAATCAATTTCAGATTCTATAAACTTAAATGCGTAGGCACCTGACTCATTGGAAAGATTAATGGTACCATCCCAATTTGCGCCTATGCCTAAGGCCTGACCTGGATTAAATTGAAAACTTTGCAATAAATCAAATATATATTGTGAAATAATATCAAAATCTAATGGACTAGGATTTAATGCTTCGAAGGGTGCTAAATTTTTTTTAAGTGTTTGCTTTATTTTTTCTGGATTTAAAAAACTAATGGGTTCATCTATAAATGGATTTACAAATTTCTCTGAAAACGGATTTCTTTTATCTTGCAAAATTTGTTTCATACCTAATGACAATAATGTATCTTCTATCCAATGATCAAAATCAATGGCTGATGGAATATCAATACGATGTGATAATTGACGATGTATAATCGCATGCAATTGTTTAATCGGTATAAATCGTGGAATTTGCTTCACTTGAGCATCAAAATGTCCGCCTAACTTCATTCCGAATGCATTAAGCAATAGCAAATAGGTTTCATTAGCTAACCTTCCAGAACGATCAAAATTATAATCATAATTTTTGATAAATGGATATTTAGATGAAAAAGTATTTTTTTGTTCTGATTCAATTATTTTAGGAATAATTTTTTCGTCTTGTTCTGGCAACTCATTTTTTTGTTCTTTATCAGTTTTACATTTATCAGAGGGATAAAGAAGGTAGGGATATGCTTGAAACCATTTTTCGGGTGATTGCGCCGACCATCCTGCCATCATACTTAGTAATTGCCATAAAGAATCGCTATCACAAGATGGTCCGTGTGTTTTTATTGCAAGTAAAATAGTTTTATAAGCTTCTTCTATATCATTTCCGCTCTCGACTAAAGCATTAAAATGTTCGATTGCCTTATTGATAATGCGTGCATGAATGGGAAACTCACCCATAATTACCGGTAAACGATATTTAAATGGAATATTAGAATCAATACAAAGAGTAAGCTTTAGCATATCATCTGTAAGTTCAATGGCTTTTTTGATAGCCTGAGACTCCGATAATAAATCAGGCACATCTACTTTGAGTGCAACACGAACTTCATCCAATAAATTATGTTTTTTACACATCATAAATAACAATGGATAAGCTCGAGCTATATTCTCTACTTCATCATAAAAATCTTTTTGAAATGAAATGGGCAAATATTTTTTTAATTCAGAAAAGGTTTTTTCCTCTAAAACACCTTGCATACAGATTTCCCGACTTGTGTGCTTAAAGTGCATTTGTCTCGGAAGTCTTTTGCATCAAATTTTCTTTCAGGATGATTTACGCCGGGTGAAAAAAGCCTGGAATTTCTGGCATGCAAACTCAAATTATCACATACTTTTTTCATAAGATATCCATCCCAAAGATTAGTCACTTTTGAGCTATAATCTTTATTTTCAGCTTGTAATGCCTGTTTTAATGCTGTCAAAAGCTGTCTTGCTTTAATTTCATCAGCGCTAGCTTTTCTTATAAAAGTTTCAAGCAATACTTGTGCATCATTACAACCCAAAAATGTTCCGTGATCGACAAGACGATTACTTTTATCTGTTTTTGAGTGATAATTTGCAAGTGATATGCTGCCTCTATTTAACATTGCAACTAAGGATTGAGCGTTGTGCGGTGTTATATCAACATCGTTAACTTTATCTGAATGTTTAGCAAGAACTAATATCACATGTTCAAAAAATTTTTTCAAACCAAGTTTTTTATGTTCGTTTTCATCACTATCTTCAAGAAAACCGCAATGATCAATTAATTTATCAATGTTTTGCTGAAGAGAATCAGCTGTAATCTCCAAGCTATCACAACCACTTGTATTAGTGTTTGCTAATATCGAGACACCTGTTCCACATAAGCCAACAGTCGCACCTGTTAAATGACTATTAATTAATTTTGTTAAACCCGTAGAACCACCCTGCGGCTCCAGCAATTCTTCAACAAGCAATGATAAAGCCTTATCGGGACGCGCATGAAAACTTAAAATTTCTAATAACTTTGCAACTAATAAGCTTGATTCTGAACCTAAAACTAATCCTTTCAACAAGGATTTAACTAATAATAAAATCATAGCACTCGTAGAATCCAAAGTTATCCCGTATGAAACACTTGATTCTGAACCCTCATCATTTTTTGAACATTCAGCGGAACCGCTATCATTAGACCTTACACTATCGATACTTCGCACAATATGTCGCATCGCATCAATCGAACCGAGTGAACCAAGTGGTAATAAAGGTAACAAACCTACTGTTTTACTCATACTTAGGCTACATTTTAATAGAGCACTCGACAAAGATCCAAGCATGCATTGTTGAGTGCTATGCATAGGCATATTTGCTTTTAGTAAATCCATGTCATATTTTTTTAGTTGCGCATCTAATTCACTCGCCATGTCTGCTAATGATTCTCCTAAATGCGACAAGGTGAGCCGCAACGCTGAAATCATAAGCGTAACACTATTTGATTTTCCTAAATGACTATCTTCCGCGGATTGACCAGATGCTTCTTTTGATTCAGCGCTAGAAATATCATTTGTCTGTTTGGCTGTTCTTTGAATTTTTTCAGCATTCAATAAACCCAACGATCGACTTACCGTAGTTTCAATGAGCTCTTCACATAATAATGAAACAAAACATGCCGCTATCATGGAAGTTGCTACTGATGCATTTGATTCCATATGTGTTTGCATTGAAGAATTATAATCTTTTCCTCTGTCTACAGACATGAGTTCTGCATTTTGCTTTAATTCATTTATACAATTTATCGTAAATGCTTGAATGATATTCGAAGCCACACTGATATCCCTTACGATAGAACTACCTGATATGCCTTCATTTTTTTGTTCATCATTACTATTTTTAATAGCATTTTTTGCCACAGCATACGATTGCAAGAATGGTCCTATCAACACGCTATGCGTACTTAATGCACCTACAATACTTGACTGGCTAACTGAGGCTAATTGATTTGCCATATCTTCGTTGAGCCCAGGTATATTATTCCCTTCTTTATCCAACTTTTCATTTATTTTTTGAGCCAATCTTTCACACAAAATTCTGCCCGAAATCAGAGAACTATTTACAAAATACTGTGGATCAGGCTCGCCTTCACGCACTTCAACTTCTTGACTTAATTCTTTTATAGCTTTTGTTAACACACCCGATTTGCAAAGCGCAATAGTTAATGACCTGGAAAACGTAAATTCGGCCACATGATGGGTTGCGCTTAAACTTGTTTGGGTAGCTGATGATTCAGGAGCTTTTGTTTGATCAGCCATTAATCGAGTTGCATTACTTGGCAGACTTAAATTAAATTGCGATATATGCCCCGTTTTTATTTCATCTGGACCCTTACTGAGCAAATCGCTTTTTCCAGTCGTCATCCGCAAAGCATTCCAAAAAGTCTCGATACTAATACCACTTTCCAAACATGCCGATGCCAACACGCCTAAAGCACCTGATAAAAATCCTGTACTATTCATTTGCGTAGAATTGATGAGTGAATGTCCTGATCTATTAATGTTTTCAGCACCTGGTTGAAAATCATCAAAACTAACTCTATCGCATAGGACAATTTTTTCCATGATAGTTTGTAAATGATCATGCAAAGAAATATTTTGTGAAACCGATGGCGTTTGTGAGGAGCCTGCACTATCTTGGTGAGTATTGATAACAGAATTTTTATACTCTAGCGCTTCTTGAACTTCCTGTGGATTCAATTTTAACGCTGCACTCGCATCAGGATGGGTAAAAGAACGTAATTCACTAAGTGCAAAACACATACCAGCTAATGCATTCAATGAAGCAATTAAACCACCACAGGTAACAACATGGCTGGTTCCTAATACAAATGGAGCTGAAACACCTAATTTTTGACATTCATGCACTCTTTCTTTCATCTTGCATACTGCAGACATAAGATTATCTAAATCTTTGCCTGTCTGATCTTTACGACTTTTTAAAACTTGAATAAATGCCTCATGCATCAATTTATCATTTGTCATAAAATCTGCAGAGCCGGCAAGCTCGCGGGATATCATACCTGTGGCTGCAATTATAAAACTTGGAATTGCACTTAATGCTGCAATACTCGTCAAACCTGACTGACCTGTACTTACCGCTGAAGCTTTATGTCGATTTCCTTCTATCTCTTTTAATCCTAAATCAACTTCCCCTGATAAAAGGAAAAACATATAAGTCAAATTACTAAAATTTTGTGAATGTGTTTGCTCGACATTACCTTCAAGTTGTTTGTTAAGCATACTAGCTTCGCATATCGATTGATTGCTTGCTTGAGTTAACATCTTTTTGTTTTCTGTCAGCACATGATTACTTGCTTTATATCCCATAAATGAAGCAATAGAACTTTGCAGAGCAGTC
>Ga0207073_1119_pt1 | contig 15164 bp, 16 predicted proteins | sample Alteio_BWMinHeat_65_FD_153575 | JGI IMG/M metagenome (GOLD analysis project Ga0207073, IMG submission 153575) | Enriched cells from forest soil in Barre Woods Harvard Forest LTER site, Petersham, Massachusetts, United States -... | ecosystem: Environmental > Terrestrial > Soil > Temperate forest >...
CCAATGAATTACTCGGCAATGGGTTATTATTATTATCCGCATTATGTTGGGCAATCGCAATTTTATGCGCGCGAAATATGAAATGGTCGCATACACCTTTTGAATTAATTTCATGGCAGCTTTTAGTAGGCACTATTCCTATTATTCTAGTTGCTTTATATCAAGGACCTTCTTTTACAACGATTCAATGGAATGAAACACTAGTAGGATGTTTATTGTTTTCTGGTATTTTTTCTACGGCATTAGCTTATTGGGGAAGTGTTAAAATATGTAAAGAATTACCTTCAACCACTGTCTCATTAAGTTTTCTAGGCGTGCCTGTAGTGGGTTTTATATGCTCTATTATAATCTTAAAAGAACCTATAACCCCCACCATCATTATTGCTATGACATGTATTTTAAGCGGTATTGTTTTAACTATTTTGAGCGGGAAAAAACAATCAAAACGCCAAGGTTGATGGAAGCGGGAATCGCTGTCTCTAGATTATTTTTTTAATTTAGCACTAACCCAATCAAATACCGCCTGTCCTGCAGCCATTCCTACCGCAACACGTGCAGTGCCCCAACCGACTCGAAATTTTTGTTGTAGGAAACTCATTTTGCTCAAACATGTGGGATTATTTTTTTTAGCTTCGCTCCAAACATTAACTAATGCTTTTGATATAGTCGGAGGCTTTTCTTCTGGAGGTGTTGCATATTGTATTGTTCTAACGTAATTTAAGGGACCCGATGCGATGGTGGCTAACGCTGCAGCGCTTGAGTTACAAAGAAAATTTGAGTAGGAATCATCAGTGTTTTTTAATTTTGGAAATTTATTTTTTATAAGATGTCGTGTAACTTCATAAGTGCTACCAAAAATGAGATCTCGTCCTATGGTTGCATGAGTACCTTTTATAAACGGTTTGATACGTCCATGTGACCACATATCATAGGTACTTACGAAAAATGATCGATCCTCATGTCCCCATGTGTGATACTTAACAGCAGAAATACTATTTGTTAATAAACCACTTAAACTGCCTGCAGATGATCCAATACAAAATTGTGAAAAGGTTTCGCTTATTTTTAAATCATGACGCAAATAAGGATACAAGTGATGCTTTAATTCACCTTGTATAATATAATAAACACTTCCCAAAAATGCACGTTGAACAATTGCTTGTGAAAATCCATGATACGGATATCTAAAATTATCGACTGACAAAAAAGGTTTGTTATTTTTAACGGATAAATACAAAGCCCTATCCCAGGGATTGAACAACCCAGAACAAAATACTCCAGAAGCTAATCCAGCTTCCACATCGATAGATAGCTGTTTTTTTATAGTTACGTTTTTATCGACCTTAGAAGCTTGTTCTTCAGATTGATTTCTGGTATTAGACATCCATTAATTCCTTTATAGTTTGCTCAGCTGAGTCAGGGTCGGTGTTACAGCTGTCGCTTGGCTATTAGGATTTTTTTCTTCTAATGCAAAAATCGATTTAGTAGAAACTTTTACTTCTGATTGAGCTTTTGGAAGCATTAAATTATATAAAGCATAAATAGGAAAAGAAAAATCCAATTTTGAGGGTGCCAACATATTGTTAATGATAAAAGCACCTTCATAAACATTAGCACCTGCAGCCTCAACTAATTCAATCGCAGCTTGCAAACTTCCTCCTGTTGAATAAAAATCATCAACAATCACGACACGATCACCTGGTTTCAATGCATTTTTTCGCATGACGAACGAATCAGTTCCATACAGTTTTTTATAAGATGCTTGATAGACATCGCCCGGGAGTTTTCCAGCTTTACGAATCATAACAATAGGTAATTTTAATTGATAAGCCAAGGCTGCACCAAAGATAAAACCTCTTGCTTCAAGAGCCACCACCGCGTCGACTCTATTATCATTATAACGCGCTGCGAAATGATCGATGATCTCACTAAATAATTTTGGATTCTCCAAAATAGGACTAATATCTCGAAAAACAATACCAGGACGAGGGAAATTTTCGTAAGGAATTAATGATTTTTCGATTTCTTGAGCATGTGCAAACATTAGAAGACCCTTTTATGCAATCAACATGAGTATACATGAAATAAATATAGCTAGTGTGATAGGAAGCGCTATGGAAAACAAAATACCATTAAAAACGACACCCGCAATGACACTACCTAACACACCAAAACCCGTCCAAAGTGTAGTAAATAATGCAACACGCGAACTCATCGGTTCTTGACTTGTTTCAATAATAGAACGATTTAAAGGTGCAAAACAAAGTGCTGCGCCAAAGGAATAGATAGACATAGTTATAACATAAGGATACACCGTGTCAGTGGTAAAATTTGCCACCAACAAACCTAGAAATCCACCTACCAAGGTAATTATCAATCCCCAATGAATAATTAGTTTTACCTCAATTTTATCTATCAATTTTTTTACATAATAATTACCAGCAATATATGCTGCAAAAATACACGCTTGCAAAACAGCAAATATAATAGGAGTATAGGAGTAACTATGTATGATTAATAAAGGACTCGAAGTAATCCAGCCAATGAAACCTGCATAAATGAATCCCATCACACAGGTTAATAACATAAATTTTTTATTCATTAACAATCGCAGGTATTGTTTAACTAATAATTGTAAGTTTATGGGCTCACGATCTTTTATGAGATGTGTTTCCGGCATCCATCTATAAAGTAATAGTATATTTATTATTGCACACAATGCGATAAACCAAAAAATACCACGCCAATTTGTGATGCATAAAATAGCAGCGCCCAGAAAAGGACCGACTGCAGGTGCTAGAATAACAATACTGCCCATAAGAGCAAGTATACGAATGGCTGCTTTTTCATCATATAATTCATGAATACATGCATATCCAGCAACCATCATGGAGGGAATGATAGCTCCTTCTAAAAACCGAGCGATAAGCAGAATTTGCAAATTGGTAGTTATTGCGCAAACTATTGTCGCAAAAATATATATTAATCCACCGGTCAATAAGGTTTTTTTTCTCCCGTAGCTATCTGAGGCAATACCCATAAAAATAGGAAATAATGCAGCACCTGCAAACCAACATGTTAACGTCGCTTGGGCTTGTGTTGACGACATGCCAAGATCATTCATGATTTGTGGCAAAGCTGGCAGATACATATCATTAGAAAGATAAATTACAATTTCGTAGCAAACTAAAAGTAATGGAAAAGTTAAGCTAGTGTGGGTTTTTGAATGATTCATATTAAACCTCTCGAACCCATTTTCCATATTCATTACGCACTAAATTTGTATTCTCATCTCTTTCGTCGATAGGAGGCTGACGTAATCGCTTTTCCGAAAAAAAATGACTTACAACATCAGAATATTTAGCATCAACAAAGGTTAGAAAGATAATTTTTCTAGAGGAAATACTATTATTGGCTGAAGAATAATGCGGTAAATAACTATCAAAAATAACCGCATCGCCTGGCGCCATGGAAATAGAATGAAAATCCCATGAGTGTAAGTATTCTTGACTCATCACTTCGTATAAATTTGAAAACAACCCTTCACGATGTTTGCCGAGTGCAAATTGCAAGGCACCATTTTCAAGTGAAGCATGATCTAAGCTTATTGCTACAGTAATGTGTTTATTGCCATAACCACTCTTTTCCCATCCAGCTGCAGCATCTTGATGCAACGGAAATGCTTGTTTCCCCTGTGGTTTAAAATTACATTTATCTTTTAATAATACAACTTTATTTCCAAAACATTTTTCCAGCAATTCTTTGATAAATGGCGAATGAAATTGATCTCTCACAGCCGATGTTAAATATGGAATAAAGTTTTCAACTCTATCAAATACCTTATCGTCATCATATCGTAACCAAGTATTATGCGAAGCCTTGGTTATTGAAAAATACGATAGCTCTTGGTTAAGTTGGTCTACGAGATTATTATTTAGTAGGTTACGATGAATAATGATACCGTCTGTTTCATAGCAATTCGGCAAATCTATTTTATCAAATACCACATTGATCCAATATTTTCCCAAGCAATCGGTGAGAAAAAAATAAAATACTCGCCATGTGCTATCTTTATCATTCACATTTTTCATGACATCCTGAATGATGGTTAATAATTCTTCTTTTGAGTAACGACTACGGTATCGAACCACATCAAACTTTGGTTCCAAACCTTCAGTGGAATAATCATGCATGGTAGTCGAAAAATACAAACGTTTTTTACTGAGTGAAAGCAGATGTTTTAAAACTTTTGGCAAATCTGCCTTGGGAAATAAATGTACCAAAGCCTGTGCAAAAACGATATCAACCTTAGTTCCATCATACTCAAACATATCTACACATTGAATAGGAAGTTGTGTTTTATTCTTAGCGGTTGCGACCATTTCAGGCGCAATATCTATACCTGAAAGATGAGAAAAACCTAGTTTTCTCATAATAGTTAAATTGTCACCATTAGCACAGCCTACATCTAATATAGAATGTTGTGTATCGACTGCAGGTATGGCATCTTCATCCACAGCAAAATTGCCGATAAAATGTATAGGTGATTCAGGCTTCTTTGCTTGAAGTACAATTTCCAAAATATCTTGTCTTAACGCAGCCATGGGAGTGCTTAAATCATCATAATATGTCGTGAGCTGGCTGTATGAATCTTGGTGTAGTGTTTTTAATTTCATATTTCACAATTTTATTATTTGAATTTAATATGGAGTAATGTATATTAATAATCATAAATTAACAATAACAAGAGTAATCAATCGTATGAATATAAATACACATATCGAAAAAGCTAAATCTACGATTTCAACCTGGAAACAAAATATTCATCTTATGCCAACTATTTCCGATACATTTGAAGCCCATCTTTTTGTCGGTCCCATCAATCCTTCCGCAGAATTACAACAAGAATTTGTAAAATTTTGTAAAACCATTGGTTTACGAGCATTAAACTTAGGCTTAAATTTTGAAGGTGCTGGCGTCAATACAGTTTTGCAAACGACAAAATATTACAAAGTGCCGAGCCCTCTTCAAGCACTTGAACAAATGGTTATTGATGCTGAAAAGCTTTCTGAAAAATTTGACGTTGTTAGAATAAAATTAGAATCATTAGCTATTAATGATGGAATTCCCCAATCTGATGAAGAAGCTCATGCCATACCAGGCGACACTTATTTTGAATATCACATCAAATTAAAAGATGTAGACATTAATGAAGAAAATGACAACAAACTCAAAGCTCTCTCTGCAAAGCTTACGAAAGACCTTAATATAAAAGTACCATTTAGCTGTAATAATTTGCCTGATTATCAACGTTTTTTAAATGCGCGCACCTATAAATTAGGATTTCAAAATTCTTATGCGCTTATTGATAAAATAACTCATGCAATCCAAGAAAATGGTTTTAGTATCGATCGTATTGTGAGTGAATTTATAGCCTATGATACTAACAAAGCGTTAGATCAAGGATGGCTCGAATTTGCGTAATACCTACCATACTATTATTATTGGCGCGGGTCCTGCTGGACTTGCTACTGCTTGTAGCCTAGATTCAGCAGGATCAAAAGATTTTTTTTTAATCGAGCGTGGCAAATCTCTAGCTAAAAGAGAAAGGGCACAATCACAAGATATTTCTTCGGGTGTTGGTGGCGCAGGTTTATTTTCTGATGGTAAGTTTAGCTTTTTCCCCTCGGCAACATGGCTTTGGAAAAATCTTTCGCCTGATAATTTATCTATGGCTTATGACTGGATAAAAGTCATTTTGCAAAATTACAATATTAATCCACCAAATTTTTCTACTGATGTAACAAGTGATTTAATTTCTAATCAAAACTTTAAAGCCTATCCTTCATTTTATATTGATTTTAATAATCGATATCAAATGATCGATCAGTGGACAAAGCAATTTGAGAATCATATTTTAACTGATACAACTGTTATCAATATTGAAAAATATAACGATGTATATCGCATAACCACTAATAATGGCATATTTTTTGCGGAGAACATTGTGATTGCGACAGGTCGTATGGGACCCTTACAATTATCATCATTCACATTACCCATGGCAAAAGCATTTCAACGCATTGAAATTGGTGTAAGAATAAAAGGTTCTTATACACATCCATTTTTTAGTGAACTTCAACAACATGGTCATTTTTTAGATCCTAAATTTATTTTTACACACAAAGATCGTCCGCATGCTTCCTGGAGAACATTTTGCTTTTGTAAGCGAGGCGAAATTATGGATTCTGGAAATGATGGTTATGTAACATTATCCGGTCGTGCAGATTGCCCTCCTACCAATGAAAGCAATATTGGTTTTAATACTCGTATCAAATTACCCTCAGTAAATCATTTGCTACCGAAATTACAACAACCATTTATATTAAACTTAGGAGATCTTTATCATAATCCTAACTTGCTATCTGAATACTTTGAGCCTGAGATAGCGGACTATGTATTTTTAGGCTTTATAGAACTTAAAAATCATTTTAGCAGTTTAATAGATGCAAATACTTTAGAAATCGCCGGTCCCACCATAGAAGGTGTAGGAGATTATCCTATCGTAGATAACCAATTAGAAACAGAACATCGTGGTATTTATGTTGCGGGTGATTCGCTTGGTTTATTTAGAGGTTTGACAGCTGCATTATTAAGTGGTCATTATATCGGACAACAGCTTATGCGTTCCACATCAATATTTAAGTCTGTTGTAAATTTATGAAAATTCTGATTGCTACAAGCAACCCTAGAAAAAAAGAAGAAATTATTGCGATTTTACAAGCAGAAAATAATATACGATGGGAATTCGAAAGTTTGCAAAAGTTGCCTGAACCCGAAGAACCTTATGCTTCTTTTATAGAAAATGCTTGTCACAAAGCAAAATATTACGGGAAAAAATTTAATATACCTGCGTTATCTGAAGATACAGGATTATGTGTCTCGGCACTCAATCAATTTCCTGGTGTCAAAACCAAGGATTTTATTGATGAAAATGATTCGATAGAGAATGCGATAGAAGCATTACAAAAAAAGCTACAAAATACATCAGATAATACAGCTACATTCGTTTGTGCAGCAGCATTATATATTCCAGCATTAAATATCACACTGAGCTATGAGGCAAAAGAACAAGGTAATCTTACGTTTCCTGCACGTGGAAGTGCTGGTTTTGGATTTGATCCTATCTTTGTTCCTCAGGGTTACAAACATACTATTGCAGAACTTGGTAGCAATATTAAAAATCATTATGGACATAGAGCAATGGCTCTCAAAGGGTTGATTAAGAAAATCTCAAGATATTCAATAAATACATGATCTATACACATTAGATGTGAGTCATACGTTCAAATCTTCCTCCCATCGATAAAGCTGACATATCGTGTTTGCGAATCCTGCATTCGATTCAAGTAATCTGCCGCATTTTCAGAGAGAATTTGATAATCCGATTCGCTTAAAATTGGTGGTATGACTTTTGGATTATTTGGAATCCATAACTTAACTGTAAATTTTGATAAATCCATTCCTTCATCTTTTAATGCAATTAAAAAAGCTTTTATCTGATAGACTCGGGTGAGGTAATGACCCGATGTCGTATCAAGTATCCATCCATTTTTGTCCCGCACAATAGATCCCGCAAATGATACTTGATGGCCATGACAAAGTGACGAATGACTCACACCAATCAACCCTTTTTTTGTAGGCTTGCTTTCTGAACTTGACATTAGTTCATGATCAATTGACCCTACAATGCAGCGAACTTTAGGATGTATATAAATATGGTTATCGTAAACAACAATACAATTTTGCTCGCCGTTTTTTGATAATTTTGTGCCATTTTTACTGACGATATCTGATAAATTATTTTCTTGACTGGATTTTGCATCCAATTCATATTTTTTTAGGTTTTCACCAGAAAAATACCGAGTAACCTTTACCTTGGCACTTTCTATATGAATTAATTTTTCAGCAATTGTTAATTTAGTAAAATGTTCAATATGATGATCTTTTAAATACGTAATTAATTTTACATATTCTGACTCATAAAGTGTTAATGGATTTCCATCATTATCTTTAAGTTTTATGAAACTTATACCAACCAGTTCAAAATAATATTTCTTATTGAGTCGCAATTTAAATAATGATTGTTGATGGAAACAGTGAGATAGCATTATGCTACCTCACCTATTTTTGTATGTGAGATGTGTTCAACTATCTGATCCCATAGTCTAATTCGCGCACGAATAGCCGTTTCTGCTGTCAGTCGTGTTTCATTCCATTTAATCAGATCATTGCCACAAATTTCTTTTATCATTTCCAAAGCCATAGGCCCATGTTCATCTGCATCAATATGGATATGTCTTTCCAAATACCAATGTAATGTTTTAAATTTTTCTTTTAATTTATCATGCTTATTGATAAATTCTCGAAACATTTCTGGAATAATATCTTCTCGACCAAAAGTAAATGCTGCTGCTATGTTATGCAATTGATCTGCTTCAATCACAGAAAAGGTATTTTCTACGAAATCTTGCGCACTTTTCGGAGCATGACTGAGCAGAAGAGCTTCATTCCACGGAATATCTTTTCGTAATAAATTTAAAAACGTATCTATCGTCGTTATGGGTGCATCACATTCCTTCATCGCCAAGAGATAAATTTCAAAATGACTAAGAATAGCATCACTATATTGATCACTTTCTTCACCTAAAACGATTTCATTAATGAATCTAGCACTTTTTTGATAGGAATTCGGTGTCCACGGTATTCGCGTACAAGTTAATTTATTTTGCAAGGCTTTTAAAAGCGACATAAAGTCCCATACAGCAAATACATGTGCTTCCATAAATATATGCATATCTTTTAGGGTATGAATGGATTTATAAAGAGGATGAGTGGTTAACACATGATAAAGTGGCTTCAAATGAGCAATTAGCCTGTTCAACTGTTCAGAAGAATTTATGGATGACATACGTTTACTCCATCACATGATTTAAAGTATTTATTGTATTTTCATCCAAGGTCAAGAAAGCAGCTTTTGCATTCTCTTCAAGATGCGCGATATTACCAGTTCCAGGAATAGGTAGCATATAATCAGATTTTTGTAATAACCAAGCAAGTACCACTTGGGTTGGTGTCGCTCCTATTTTTTTTGCAATCAAGTCTAATGTGGATCCAGCGTTACCTATAGTAAGGGGAGCCCAAGGTATAAATATGATTTTTTCTTTTGTGCAATATGCTAAAACATCTTCTGATTGTCTTTGAATTAAATTATATTTATTTTGGACTGAAGTAATAGGAACCATAGTATTTATTAATTTTATTTCATCTACAGTGACTTCAGATAATCCTATATATTTTATTTTACCTTCGTCACGTAAATTCTTTAAAACACCTATTTGATCAGCTAATGGTACTTTTGGATCAATTCGATGAAGTTGATACAGTGTAATTTGCTCTAATTTAAGTCGTTTTAAGCTTGCTTCACATGCTGCTCGTAAATGTTTAGGGTCTCCATTGACTACCCACCGCCCTGGACCAGGTCTTGTTAACCCTCCTTTGGTTGCAATCACTAAATCATCAGGATAGGGATAAAGTGCTTCAGCAATCAGATTTTCGGATACTTCAGGGCCATAAGAATCTGCTGTATCAATAAAATTAATACCTAGTTCAATAGCTCGACGTAATACTGCAATGGCTGTATTACGATCACTGGGCTCACCCCAAATACCTTGACCTGTAATACGCATTGCACCAAAGCCCAGGCGATTGACGATAATATTTTTATCCAAGGAAAGTTTATAACTTATATGATTATGGTTCATTAGATTTATTCTTATTTTATGTGATACCTACAATATATATCAATTTTTATTGATTTAGCAACTTTTACCCCGCTTATTTCGCAACATTGCGGGGCACTTCCGGCCTTCAAATACTAAAATTTCATACGAAAACTATTATTAGCACTTGATTCATTGAAATATTTATTACGTATCATCCAAACCGATGCCAAAAAGATGGCTGCTTCCATTAACAGAATTACCTTGCGTTGTGATGGATCTATACGTTGTGGCTTGCGATTCTGTACTGTCAAAGCACAATCTTGATCATTCACATCGACATGACATAATTGTTGGTGATAACGATTTAAATATTTTTTAATATTTTTTGCAGTGAAAATTGTATTTAAGAAATGCATAGGTCGATCTCGTACGTCATTACCGAAAGACATTTTTTGAGCTAAATTATCATACATTTTTAACACTTTCTTTTTATCATCTGAATCAATTAAATCATTATTTAATTTAAATTTGTTAAAGTTAAATGATGTCCCACATTTTTGCATAAATTCAACTATTCTATGAAATACAATCGCACTCTCATCATTTGTAGCTTGAATTTCATTTACTAATTTATAATAACTCACAGAACCTTTATGACAACCCGGAGTCACGTCAACCTCAGATTTACAATCAGGAGGAAGTACCGGTAAAATAGGCGCATGACAAGCAATATCAGGTAATGGTTGATTGGTAAATAAAATAAGCATATTAGCAATATTACTACATTCTGTAAGATCAGCTACTGCTGCTGAAAGTGTAGTATTTATTCCGAGTAAAACATCACTATAAGCGCCCGAAATAAAATTACCTGGCACTGGTTCGAATGATGCCACATTAATCGTTAATCGTTCTGATGAAATAGATTTTAATTTTTGACATAGCAAAAATGCTGCGGCACCACCTCGACTAAATCCATAAATATTGAGAATGATTTTTTCGTTGCTATCATTAATCATCCTTTCCACTTTCTTTGCAATTTTTATGACTTGCTGCTCCAAGTGAAATGTAAAAATCATTCCTAGATCACGAATATCCTTACTTTCTACACCACAGCCATTTACGCAAATTGAAATGTTTTTATTGTCATCTTTTACTGTCATCTGATCAAGCAATGTAGCGAGTGTGATATAACCATGTAGTGGCACGTCATTCTCGTCATCTGTTCCGTTAAAATAAACACTTATTATTTTTGACATTTTTATTCTCGCAATCCATTAAATATTAAAAAGCAGCACAAGTATAATCACTATTAATCATAGATCGAAGATGTTTTTCATTTCAATCACTCATTCAAATAAGACGCGAAAGTTTTCTGTATAATATATGATCATTTTATAGGCGAATCTAAACTTTTAAATTGATTAATATAGGAGATATTTCTATAATCTGATCCTTACTCACTCAGAGGAGACAATAATGAACGTAAATAATGCAAAACGACGAGTCATCACAGCTAGCTTATTGACTATATTAACAACAACTGCTTTTGCAGAATCAAAAATCTATATCGGTGAACAGTTGGGTTATGGGAAGACAGGCGTTGAATCTGGTTTAAATGATTCTGGTTTAGCTGGACGTTTATTCGCTGGATATCAATTCAATCCCTATTTTTCTACAGAATTAGGTTGGACGAAATTTTCTAATGTAACAAAAAGTGAAAGGGATGACTGGGGCTTATTAACCACAGATTTTACTGCTAGAACGGATGCATTAGATTTACTGGGAAAAGCGACCTATCCAATGACTTCAAATTTAGATATTTATGGTAAGTTAGGTGTGGCTTATGCAATGCAAAGCTACAAGATTAGTAATAAGATGTGGGATAGCGTTACTTTAAATGAATATGCGTGGCTTCCGACCTTTGGGTTTGGTGGAACCTATCATTTCACCCCTAAAGTTGGATTAGATGCATCATACAGTCGTATTCAACATGTTGGCAATACTACCATCGCAAGCTCTGACTTTTTAGGTGTTGGTTTTAGCTATTCTTTCAGTTAATATGCTTTTAGAGGCGCCGACCCCTTAAAAAAGGGGGTAAAAGTCAAGGACATTAGCGAATGAAAACACTCACATTTATTTTATTTATTGCGACATTGTTACCGATTTATAATAGTTACGCTCAATCATCAGGCAAAGGTTATACCATTATTTCTCAAGAAGAGATTTATAATGTTGATATGCCAGACTGGATGCAAAATAATAACAATAAAAAATCCGATCATATAAATAATTTTGCAACTGTCAGCAATGCTGACAGTAGCATGAATAGCAATTAATTTCTGTGTTAACGAACTTTGCTTGAGGCGATCCTCATTGCAATCGATTCTTTTGATTTATTTACTCGATCTAATAATTCGAGTGCGTTTTCATATCTAATAATATAATTTTTTTTCGCTCGTGTATGTTGCTTTGCATCATTGACTATACATAGTTTTACTGTTAAATCTTTTATGTCACAGCCTTTTTCCTGCAAAGTTTTTAGAAAGAACGGTATTTGGTAACAATAAGTGCCATAATGACCCGAGGTATTATCAAGCATCCATCCGTATTTTCTCGTATGAATAAAAGACCCTGCAAATTTGACTCTTTTACCTTCTGACAAAGAGGAGTGATTTACGCCAATTAATCCATCTCTTTCTTCTATTTTATTAGAAAAGACAGCATTTTTAATATCGCCCGAAACAGAACGAGTTTTAGGATGAATATAAATGCTTGAATCGGTATCGTTTAACATAACAACACAATTTTGTACTTCATCTTTTTCAAGCGGCATGCCTAATACGGTAACAATATTTCCATCACAATTAAAATGACTTTTGTTTACGTCTAATTTGAGTTTTTTTAAATTTTCAGAAGAAAAATATTTTACAACCTTAACCTCGGTTTCTTTGATAATCTTTAGCATTTCTAACCTTGATAAAGTAGCGGAATTTAATTGATGCTTTTTTAAATAGCACATTACAATATTATAATCAGATTCATAAAGGGCAAGGTTATTTCCATCCATATCTTTAATATTTAGTAACTTTTTGCTTAACGATTCAGGAAGTTGGTGTAATTGCATATTAATTGAATGTAATCTTTGTTGTCGAAAAAACAATGCATGTTTTGGCATTATTAATGTCCTTTATTTGTATTTTTTTTAAAGACGATAATAGTCAATATCTAATCAGATCCTACTTTAATCAAAATAATATCTCATCCCAAATTGAGGAATTATCCCATACGTCGATAAAGAATAATCATTCGAAGTATCAGCTCCGCCACTATACAAAGTTTTGTTGGTTGGAGTAAAGAAAATAAACTCTGCATATAATGCAACTTTATTATCGCGTTTTGTATAATACTCAAGCCCCCCGCCGTATAAAAAAGATATCTGTTTTCTATTATAATATTGAGCTGTGATATAAACACGATCACCAATGGAATTTTCGCTTAGCCCGAGCAGTCCATATCCTATAATATTAGGCGTAACATGGAGACCAAACTTCTGTTTTAATGCCATATAATAGGAAGCACTTACGTAATGTTTAACATCCTGATAAATAATATTGCCATCAGCATCAGAAAAACCTCCAATATCAAACTCAGTGGCCAACATATATTTATTTAAGTTAAATTTATAACCTCCATTAATCGAAATACCATTCGCAAGCACGTTCAATTTTGATGATCCAAGTTTGATATAATTTGAGTTTGCGGTGTGATAAGGCAGAGGGTGAAGCAATATTGAACCACCCGCATACCAACTGGCATGCGTATTTAAGGGTGTACAAAAAACCATTAAACAAAATAAAACTTCAATTTTATAAGATTTCAAATTTTTAACACTTTCCATGCAACACTAACTCCTAGTGCTAACTCAACTTTAATAGCAAAAGTATTATTTTATATGATGCACATTCAGATATCATCATTTAGGAAGTTAAAATATTTGCCAATTTTTTATACATTTGTGTATATAAATAAACCATAGCCATCCCTAAGCTTTCAAAAAATAGATTAAAGTTTCTGCCAATTCACGTGGTTGTTCTAGTGTAATACCATGTGCACAATTAAATTCAACTAGCTCCGAGTCTGAAATTTGATTTGCGATATAATGTGACTCTTCCGGTAATGAAATAAGGTCCTGCACGCCATTTATTATCAATGTTTTGGATTTAATATTTTGTAATTTGGTACTTACATCGAAGTTTTCAAGAACATGAAATTGTCTAATCTGATCATTCAATGATTGAGGATAGGGATTTTTTTGAATTATTTTTTTAAATTCTGCTACCATCTGCGAATTTTTCAAAAAGTTTTCGCCAAACAACCAAGGCAAAGTACATTCGAAAATCAGGTTAAAATCGATATTATTTTGACGCATCATTAATAATGATTTCAACCCAAACAACATTGCATGACGCCATTTTGCAGATGTATTTAACAAACAAAGCCTGTCTATTTTATCTGGAAAATTTATTGCGATAGCCTGCGCAATAGTTCCTCCCATGGATTGGCCAACAATGTGTGGATTTTCTAAATGTAGCTCTTTGGATAAAGCAATAACATCTTTTGCCATTAATTCAGCAGATAGAGGCTCATTTGTATCTGTAGTTCGTCCTATACCTCGGTTATCAAAAACTAATACCTGAAAGTTTTTTGATATATCTTCTAAAATGAGCTGCCATGTCGAATAATCGCATGTGTAACCTGCTATCAAAATAACTGGCTTACCTGTACCATGTAATTCGTAATAAAAATTAGCATTATTTGCTTTTATCATTGGCATGAGATTTTATCCTTAATTATTTGCCGCGAACTATAACATATATTTACGGGCTGTTTACAATTCTACTATGTTGGTCAAAAATCCTTGATTTTGTGCGGTTCGCTACTCACTATTACAAAAGAAAAGTATCTTTACTTTACCTGATGAACCAAAAGTTTTTTCACCAATGAAAAACCCTATAAATCAATATATTAACCTTCATTTCCGATCTAAATGATTGGTTATTTATTGCGCTTCTTGTTCATTTTTTGTATGATACACTATCTTTTAATATTATATGGTATGAAGAAATGATGAGTTCTCCACGAAATTCCGATTTTTCACATCTTAACCCTGAGGTTTGGGGAAACGCATTGGTATATGCTATCTTATCAGATTATCCTTCAAACGAAATTCAATTGGTATGGAACTGCAGAACTGATTTACATGATTATTTCGCTCACCATACTACCCAATACCCTGAGGACATTAAACAAATATTGCGAGAAAAAATAAAAAGAATAACTATTCTTGAAAATCCTAACATTAATGAATTAAAGAAAAGA
>Ga0207073_1120_pt1 | contig 15063 bp, 14 predicted proteins | sample Alteio_BWMinHeat_65_FD_153575 | JGI IMG/M metagenome (GOLD analysis project Ga0207073, IMG submission 153575) | Enriched cells from forest soil in Barre Woods Harvard Forest LTER site, Petersham, Massachusetts, United States -... | ecosystem: Environmental > Terrestrial > Soil > Temperate forest >...
GCTCTGGGATAGGACTTGCAACAGCCAAAAAATTTGCAAGTGAAGGAGCAAAGTTAATACTATTGGCGCGAAGGGAGCAAAAATTAAAGGAATTACAAAAGGAGTACGCTACCCCCATGCATTTTATTATCGCTGATATTAGCGATTTTCAAACGCTTCAATCGAGTATCAATAATTTACCGAGTGAATTTGCTGATATTGATGTGCTGGTCAATAATGCCGGTATTACGCTAGGTGAAGGACCCATTGAAAATAGAAGCATTGATGAAATGACACGGATGGTCGATGTGAATATTAATGGTACGATTAATTGTACACAATTGATATTGCCGAAAATGGTTGCGAGAAATAAAGGACATATCATAAACATTGGCTCAACAGCAGGCACCTACCCCCGCCCTGGTAATCCTTTATATTGCGCTTCAAAAGCATTTTCTAAACAATACGCTTTAGCATTAAGAGCCGATTTAAAAGAAAAGGCCATTCGAGTGACCAGCATTGAACCAGGAACAGTGAAAGGAACCGAACTTGCCCTTGGACGTTTAGGCGGTGATTTAGTAAGATTAAACAAACTTTTTGATGGGTATGAATATCTGGTACCAGAAGATGTAGCTGAAGCAATATATTGGGCATCGTCTTTGCCCAAAAATGTTAATGTTAACAGAATTGACTTAATGGCTACTTGTCAGGTTTTCTCCAATTTAACCAATATTCAATCTCAATAAGTGAGGCAGTTAGTGTAGTGCTTGTATGCGCTACACTAGCAAGCAGTTTAAAAAGTATCACGGAGTATAGTAATTTTGAGCAGTATATGGTTAGCGGTCTATCATAAATATGACCGAATGATTTCACCTATGGCGTGGCTAAATATTATGCTTGCGTTTATTAACTCTGGAGCTAGTGCAGCCGCCATTTTTTTTGCTTTATACTTAAAAACTCAATTTCAATTAACCGATTTCTTTATTGGCTGTGTCATGGCAGGATTCGGTATAGGTGCAATGTGTGGCTCATTATATGGAGGTATTTTATCTGATCGAATATCTGCTAAAGTGGTCTGTTTAGTCTCACTATTTGTTAATGCAATAACCTTGCTCATTATTTCTTTTGTAACTAATGCTTATTTAATAATGATTCTCTTTACATTAATGGGCGCATCGAATTCGGCCTTTGCCCCAGCAAATCGTGTAACAATTATGCGATTAACAGCTGTGAAAGACCATGCTCGTGTTAGTGGGCTTCGCTATATGATGATTAACTTAGGCATTGGTGCTTACATATGGTTCGATGGGATAATTGCATCAGCCTTAGGATATAAATGGTTATTTATTTTAAATGGACTTGCTATTTTAGCCATCTCATTGCTATATTTATTCACCAGCTTCAGAACTTCCGAAAACCTTGATAAAAATAATGACTCAGAAAATTCACATGTTATGTCAAAACAAGACTCAACATTTTTCATCTGGTTATATGCTAGCTTATTGTTAACTAGCTTAATTTTTTCACAGCTTCGCATCACCTACCCCTTATATTTACATGAGTACTACCATTTAAATGAGAAATTATTTAGCTATTTATTTTTAATCAATACCGTACTCATTTTTCTGTTTCAAATGCCCGTTCTAAATTTATTGCAAAAAGTCAATTCCCTACTCATTGCAGGTATGGGTGCTTTATTAATCGGAATCGGGATAGGATTAATATTTATCCACTCAAATTATTTATTTGTCATTTTTCTATGCATCATATGGACATTAGGAGAGATACTCTATTTTTCGACGCTTCAGGCTGTTATTTATTCAAAAGCGCATACCACACGAAAAGGCAAATATATGGGCATTATGCAAATGACAATCGCATTTACGAATATTATAGGACCTTTATTTGGAAGCTGGTTGTATGGATTTGATGATGCGAAATGGTTGTGGCTGAGTTGTCTTTTGATAGGCATGATCGCATTTTCGATGCATTATAAGATATATTTAGATGAAAAAATTAATCTCAATTAACGCATCATATTTTATTATGCACGATTGAAACAATCTCACTTGAATATTCCTGAATTTTTCCTACCTTTACACAAAAAACCTTACCGAGTCAGTAGAAGGTCAACAACCCTTTAGAATTTTTTAGGGTTAAATTGGACATTAGCTTTGGTTTCGGTATTTGTTCGATGAGCTTTAATATGTATGTTAGTTTCCTCAATTGGCAAATCTTTTTTTATGAAGATACTACCGCATTTCCAAAATGAATCGTCATGATATTGATATTTATCGAATAATGTATTTTCACATTTTCTAAAGCTTTTTATTTCCCACCTGTCTTTATTAGGTGAACCAATTACTGTAACCTCTTTATCAGCAGGGAATATATCATAGTTATTTAACATTACTAAGCCTTCTTTAATAGTTGCGCCTATTGTATAGTAATAAGATGGATTATGATTATATTTCCTACCATATTTTTTACCATAATCATGTGCCACCCTTGGATCTCTAGTGAATGAAACGAAACCAGAGCAATTCGAGTCATAGCGATGTTGCTCTAAATTTAGATGTGGGGACTGATCTTTTCTATCGCATTTTGGCAAAATTTCATCGGGGCTTCTATTATCGCCACGCACACCAACTAAGTTTGCCACGAGTTGCGTTTGGTATCTTTTTAAAAACTCAGAGGTGACATTTTCGGAAGATTGTATTGGTTTTCCTTCTGGTAATAATTTATCCTTCGCTTTTCCTACGTTTAAAGGTTCGGATATTTTTTCTGAAGGAACATATTCTTCATATTCACTTACATTTAAATTGTCTCTAGTTTTCATAATTACGTACCATAATTTAATTTAAGCCTGACCCCGATTTGACGATTTTGATTCGTTGTAATAGCGCATCGACATCATCGATTTACAGGTAAACAATCATACAGTACTATTATTAACTGAATATTAAGGATAAGTATTTTTCAGGCGTCACGAATTGCGCCATGAAAACATTCACTACAAACCTGTGCATCCCTATTGAAAATACACGAAAATTAATCATGCCTCTCTCTGCTTACAGTACCCTCTAACGACCCAAAACCAATCTTAGAATGATTCATTTCACAATAACCAGTAATAATAACCGTATCACCATCTTGCAAAAATGTTCTCTCTTGTCCATCCACAAGCTTAATTGGCTCTGTACCATTAAATGTAATTTCAAGCAAGCTACCCCAATTTTCCTTGTTAGGCCCACTAATCGTTCCAGAACCCAGCAAATCTCCTGGTTTCATAATGCAGTGATTGACTGTATGGTGCGCTAGCATTTGCTCCATGCTCCAATATAGTTCAGTGCAATTTGTCTCACATATTGTTGTTCTTATATTTGAATCTTTAGGCTGTATTTCAACTCTAAGTTTGATATTAGGTTGCATCGGTGATGCTTGTTGTAGATATTCAACACATTCTGGAAATTGTTTCGGTAATGGTGTCATGCTATCTTTTAGTGCTTCTAGCGGCACAACCCATGATGAAATAGAAGTTGCAAAACTTTTTGATAAAAAAGGCCCTAGGGGTTGATATTCAAATGCTTGAATATCTCTTGCGCTCCAGTCATTTAATAACACTAAACCGAAAATATGTGATGTTGCTTTATTTACATCAATTCTGCGCCCATCAGGATTACCTACGCCAATAAACATACCTATTTCAAGCTCAAAATCGAGTTTGTTACTAAAATCAAAGATAGGCGCATCTTGATCTTTTAGTTTTATTTGGCCTTTAGGACGTGGTATTTGTGTGCCTGATAAAAAAACAGTACTTGCTCTACCGTTGTATCCTACTGGAAGAAACTTCCAATTCGGCAAAAGAGCATTTTCTTTGCCGCGAAATAATTTTCCTACATTAGTTGCATGATGTTCTGAAGCATAAAAATCAGAGAAACCTTCGATTTTAAAAGGAAGCAACATGTTAATATCAGCTTGGGGAACAAGCGCTTTTGCTAGTAATTCCGCATTATCTTGCAATTCATGGTTATCAATACTGAGAAGCGATTGTATTCTGTTGCGAATAATAGACCATGTTTCTTGACCTTGCGATGCAAAAAAATTCAGAGAATCACGATCAAATAAGGATTGATTGCTATTCGATATTAATAAGCCAGCTTTCTCTAACACAGCTAAGTCAAGCACATAATTACCAATTGCGGTACCGATACGTGGATTTTTTTCATCCTTTCTCTGAAACACACCATACGGTAGATTGTAAATTGAAAAAAGTGATTCAGAAGCGCCTTGAACAAAAGATTCCGTCATTGTCTTATTTTTGCTATGAACCTTTTCTATATTAATACTCATTGATTGTTACCCCTCAATTCATAATGATACGTAGAATACACGAACAGTGATTTTCTTGCGACAGACTTTATGCTGCTGTTAAACAATTTAAATGTATACGATATGTATTGACTGTTTGTATACATACAGTATCATTGATGATTCAACACATTCATAGATAAGTGAGCATGAACATGACTGATAAAGTTAAAATAGAAAAAATTGAAGTGCTAACCGAAAAAGAAGCAGCTAAATATATCAGAATGAGCCGAAGTTTTTTGAGCCAAGATAGGATGAATGGTTATCGTGTAGGCAGAACACCAGGGCCTCACTTCATAAAATTTGGCCGCACCATTCGATACCGTAAACAAGACCTCGATGATTGGTTAGCCCAGCATCGAGTCATGCGCTATCCTGACTAAAACATATATCATATTACAGACACGCGCAAGGTGATGACAGATGACATCTCCTTGCGTTCTTCATGAATCTTCTCATCACCACAATTTAGTGAGACATATCAAGATGCACTGTTACGCATTACATTTTCACTTCATTTGCACTTCAGATGATAATTTGGAGAGGGTTAGGCACTTCGGTTTTCACTGTAACTTGTTGATTTTATTAGTTGGGCCGTGTAGGGATCGAACCTACGACCCGCTGATTAAGAGTCAGATGCTCTACCAACTGAGCTAACGGCCCAAAAGATGCTCGACTGTAATGTTCAATTACTCAATGATGTGATCATCGATCATGACCCAATCATTGCCACACAACAATCCAGAAAGCTGGGGTGAACGATGGGGCTCGAACCCACGACAACCGGAATCACAATCCGGGGCTCTACCAGCTGAGCTACGTCCACCATAGAATTCAATCATTACTTACTAATAAATACTTATAATAAATAATCTACAAAGTTAAAACCTTCGGCGCATCCATATCATATACCAATCACATGACATTTTTACGCGCCCGGCAGGATTCGAACCTGCCACCCCCGGCTTAGAAGGCCGGTGCTCTATCCGAATGAGCTACGGGCGCATCCAATGCTACCTTGGCAGACAACGTTTCCTCAGTACTCGGGGTAGAGGGATTTGAACCCCCGACATCCTGCTCCCAAAGCAGGCGCGCTACCAGACTGCGCTATACCCCGTCACCTGTCACCCCGCACTTATTGCGAGGACCGCGGCATTGTTATGCAATCGGTCGGTTTGACTTTGAGTTCCTTATTTTATAGTCATGAATTTTAAACGCAAGAAAAATTATTGGGTTTTGGAAAAAATCAATCAATAATCGCTACCAAGCGAATCTTCTTGAATAGCGGCATGAGATCGCGCAAAATGCCAATTAAAATCGGTGGGACTTTAAAGATGACTGGTCAAATTATTGATGGTAAGAAAATCGCAGGTGAATTGAAAGCAAGCTTACGTCAGACCATTGATGATGCATTGTCCAAAAACCTTAGAAAACCTGGGCTTGCAGTCATCTTGGTGGGAAATGACCCTGCTTCTGAGATTTATGTGCGCAATAAACGTCTTGCTTGCGATGAAGTCGGCATTCAATCTTTTTTCCATCATTTACCAAAATCCACAGATGAAAAGACCATCGCTCAATTAATCCTATCGCTCAATCAAGATCCAACAGTAGATGGCATTTTAGTGCAAGCCCCCCTTCCCCACGGCATTCATGCAGATTCACTGTATGATTTAATTGACCCCAAAAAAGACGTGGATGGTTTTCATCCCTTCAATGTTGGACGATTAATGCAACGTCGCCCATTGCTAAGACCCTGCACCCCCTATGGCATCATCTTGCTATTGAATCACATTAACCAAGTTTATAAAGGTAAACATGCGGTCATTGTCGGCGCGTCTAATATCGTGGGTCGCCCCATGGCCTTGGAACTCTTAATCGCAGGGGCGACTGTCACCATTTGCCATCGCTTTACGCGCCATTTAGAACACTATGTACAAGATGCAGACATTTTAATTTCTGCTGTCGGTAAACAAAACCTAATCAAAGGCGATTGGATAAAATTTGGCGCAACCGTCATAGACGTGGGGCTAGTGCGCTTAGAGAATGGCCAAGTCACAGGTGATGTTGAATTTGATGTGGCCAAAGAAAAAGCGGCCTGGATCACCCCTGTCCCTGGCGGAGTTGGCCCCATGACTGTAGCCATCCTAATGCACAACACCTTGAAAGCTGCCGGATACCCAGTAACTGCTTGATATATCTATTCTTTTATTGATCAGTATTTTCACTCGATATTTTGGGGTTATTCAGCATTGTTTACCGCAAAAAAGCTCGCCTATACTCAGATAAACCAATAACAATCATTTAAACACATACCAAAGATACAAAGGATTCTCAATGAGCATACACCCTAAGAAATTTGCGCACAGACTAACCGAATGTTTAGAAGAAGACTACAAACCTGATGAATACGAACGTGCGCTTGCCACCATTTTAGCAGACAAGTACAGAGAATTTGGAATAGATAAATTCAGTATCCAACCGTTGCTGAAAGGTACGTTCATGCCTAAAGACAATCTAGTTGAGTATCTTGCTGATGTATTCAATGTCGACCCAAAATGGTTAAGTGGTGAAAAAGACATCACGCCAAAACCATCACGCTAAATTCATTTCCGCCTCTAATTCACTGCAAACCGCCTGCAATTTTTCAACCACATAATCAATATGCGCTTCTTCCACAACCAATGGCGGTGCAAAACGAATCACAGTTTCGTGAGTATCTTTAGTCAAAATACCATGCTCTGATAACTTCAAGCACACTTTTTTTGCAGGACAGGATGGTGCAATTTCCACCCCCAATAATAAACCTCGACCACGCACATCACGTATTAATGCTGAGTGAACTTGTTTCAATTTAGACAAAAAATAATCACCTAAGCGATTTGCGCGCTCAATTAATTGTTCATCTTCTAAAATGGTCAACGCCTCGCGTGCAATCGCAGCAGCCAGTGGATTACCGCCAAAGGTACTGCCATGATCACCGGGTGTAAACACATCCATGACTTCTTTCTTGGCGAGGAATAATGACACAGGAAACATGCCGCCGCCTAATGCCTTGCCTAATGTCACCCCATCAGGCTGCACATCATCTTGCCATGATGCAAGCCAACTGCCTGTTCTACCAAGCCCCGTTTGCACTTCATCACAAATCAAAAGCACATTGTGTTTACGACAAATTTCTGCACAAGCTTTTAAATAACCTAGTGGTGGCACGATAATCCCACCCTCACCTTGAATGGGTTCAACTAAAAAAGCAGCTGTATTAGGTGTAATGGCTTTTTCTAACGCTCGATGATCGCCATAAGGGATGAGTGTATAACCGGCAGGAAAGGGGCCAAAGCCATCGCGATATTGTGGCTCAGATGATAAACCCACAATGGCAATCGTGCGACCATGAAAGTTATTCGTGCAGGCAATGATTTCTGCTTTATCATTCTCCACACCTTTAACTTTATATGCCCATTTGCGCGCAGCTTTCAGTGCTGTTTCAACCGCCTCAGCACCCGTATTCATGGGTAATGCACGATCAAAACGAAATAATTGACAGGCTTTTTCTAGGAATAAACCAAGTTGATCCGTGTAGAAGGCACGTGAAATAATACCCAAGTTTTCAGCTTGTTTTTGCATCGCCTTCAGAATGCGTGGATGACAATGACCATGACTGACTGCAGAATAAGCACTCATCATATCCAAATACGATTTACCATTTTCATCCCAAACAGTGACGCCTTTCCCGCGGACAATCACAATTGGAAGAGGTGCATAATTACGCGCCCCGTATTGTTCTTCACGTGCTATGAAATTCATATGATTTTTCACTATTAAAATTGAATGACAATAAAAAATGGGTGATTATAAAAAGATGTCTTTAAAAACCCGGTTTTAAATTACGGTGGAGAGTTCTGTTACGCTTTAGGCTTTCCTCTTGACACCCTTGAGGACTTGCACACCACGTATCAATCGCTTCTCCTCTTTTCTCATCATTGATAGGTTTAAGGCAGTCTTCTTATTAATTCACCCATAATTACAGTATAGCCTCATTTCATTTCTTTTGACAGATTTGTATTTTCATAATAATCAATATATAGTGACTATATCCTTAAATCATTAGCTCAGTATCGTGTTATATCACAATGAATAATATAGCAAAGCCAAGCCAAGCTGCAAAACACCCAACAATCCTGATTGAAAGATTAAGTCATGATGGACGCGGCATTGGCCATGTGAATGGTATGGTAGCGTTTGTGTCAAATGCATTGCCGAATGAAGAAGTGACAGTACAATTTCATCGCAAACATCCCACCTTTTATGAAGGCATTGCAGTCTCACACATCACATCGTCGCAAGAAAGAATCACACCGCAATGTCAGCATTTTGGTGTTTGTGGTGGTTGCCAACTGCAGTACATGGACAATACCTTACAAATGCAATTTAAAATGGAGGCAATCCTCCAACAATTGCAGCATTTTGGCAACATACAACCCACTACAATTTTGCCACCATTACACTCACCCGCTTATGGCTATCGTCGTAAAGCGCGCCTCGGTATTAAGTATGTATACAAAAAAGGTCGTTTATTAATTGGGTTTCGTGAAAAAAAGAGTCGATATCTTGCCGATTTAACTGCATGTCACGTGTTACATCCCAAAATTGGACAACACTTTGATGCATTACGTGAATGCATTGCACAGTTAAGCATATTTGAAGAGATACCCCAAGTTGAAGTCGCAATGGGTGATGACGACTGCGCTCTAGTTTTTAGGCATTTAAGCGATTTTTCGCCTCTCGATTTAACACAGTTACAACAGTTTGGCGAGCAACATGACTTTCATATTTATCTACAGCCCAATGCGCCATTGCCCATCACAAAACTATGGCCACTCGATCAAAAAGAACGTTTGACCTATTCGTTACCCGATCACAACCTGCAATTTAATTTTCATCCGCTCGATTTTACCCAAATCAATTTAGAGGTAAATCGCGCCATGATTAAGCAAGCCGTTACGCTATTAGACCCCAAAGAAAATGAAACCATATTGGATCTTTTTTGTGGGATTGGCAACTTTTCCTTACCCATTGCAAAACGTGCAAAGTCAGTATTAGGCGTTGAAGGTTCAGAAACGATGGTCAGTCGCGCTTATGAAAACGCAACACTGAACACTGTTCATAACGTCGCATTTGTTGCTGCTAACTTACAAGATACCGAAGAAACGCAAGCTGCCGTTTGGGCAAATCAACGTTTTGATAAAATATTACTTGATCCACCACGCACGGGCGCAAAAGAAATCTTGCCGCTTATTGACAAATGGCAAGCAAATCGTATAGTTTATGTGTCCTGCAATCCCGCAACACTGGCACGCGATGCAGGCGATCTCGTGCACCTGCTCCACTATCAGCTCACCTCACTCGGCATGATGAATATGTTCCCGCATACCTCACACGTAGAAACAATTGCTATATTTGATCGAACAACAAGGAAATGACTATGTTAGCAATAGAACTTAGGAACTTACCCATTATTGACATTGATACAGGCAAAAAAGCCCTTGGCAATAATGAAGAATTGATAAAAGATGTACTGCGTTTATTGATTGATACTTTACCCAATGAAATAGCAACCATTAAACGGTCATATCACTCGCACCAATATGATCGTATGCTTGCTGCCGTACATCGTTTACACGGGGCAGTTTGCTATTCACCCACGCCGCGTCTTAAATTAGTACTTTCCCATCTTGAATCGCATCTTAAACATAATATAATCGATGAATTGCCCCTTTTAATCGATACGCTTGAAAATGAAACAAAGGAGGTCATTAATGCTAGGTTTTGTTCATGAAATAACGATTGAGATCGAAACTTGGTAATAATTTGGCAATAATGAGAAACAATTGATACATTAATTTTTAGGAGAAGCCAATAATGCAGACATCAACAGCAGTCAAAAAACCCTTCTCAGCATGGTTCCAAGACATCATGCCTTCTGGCACTGGAGCGCTTTTTACCATTCAGATTTTTTCCACCATCGGTTTTAGTGTGTTGTATTCAACCCTGATTTTGTATGCCACCAAAGGCCTCAAGATAGAAGATACCTTTGCTACGAGCTTGACTGGCTCATTTATTGCATTGAATTATTTTTTACATTTGTTAGGCGGTTATATTGGCGGGCGCTACCTGAGTTATCGCAGTCTCTTTGCAGTCGGTATGTTCGCACAAATCATCGGTTGCCTATTCATCTCTTATCCCAGTGTCGATGCACTGACATGGGGGCTCGCTTTCTTTCTGGGTGGCACCGGTTTGAATGTGACTTGCATCAACTGTATGGTCATGCAATTGTTTGAACCCGAAGACAAGCGCCGAGAAGCAGCATTCCTCTGGAATTACAGCGGCATGAATCTTGGTTTCTTTCTTGGTTTTTCAATCAGTGGTTATTTTCATAATCAACAAGCTTATCAAACATTATTTTTATTAAGTGCTATTGGCAATATTATTGCTCTTCTGTTGGTCGCATTTAATTGGAAAATATTAAAAGATCGCGACACGACATTAATGGATAAAGCCAACGATAGTAAAATCAAACTACGCTGGATGGGCATATCCATGGTGCTCGCATTAATTTTTGCCAATCGTATTGCTCTACTCCATTCCAATTTCTCTAATCAACTCATGATGTTAATTGCAGTTTGTATGTTTATTCTCATTACAACACTTGCATTTAGGCAACATCATACGCTCGCACGTAACAAAATGGTGGCTTATGTCATCTTGGCAATTTCATCCATTATCTTCTGGACACTTTATCAACTGGCACCGATGGGATTAAACCTCTTCATCGAACGCAATGTCGATAGACACTTTCTTGGTATCCTGATCGCACCACAATGGATACAAAATATTAATACCATCGTGATTATCATTGGGGGGCCGTTATTAAGCATTGTGTTTGCACGTTTACGTGAGCGTGGAATGAATATTAATATCCCCTTACAATTTTCATTAGCATTGTGTTTAATAGGTATTGCCTATGTTATTTTACCGCTCGGTATCCAATTTGCTGATCCAAATGGTTATACGGCTTTTAGCTGGGTATTTGTCAGTTACTTATTACAAAGCATAGGCGAATTATTTATTTCTCCTATTGGTTATGCCATGGTGGGCCAGCTTGCTCCAATTAAATTACGCGGTCTCATGATGGGTATCTGGATGATGATTACAGGCATTGCCGCCATTTTCTCAGATTACTTCTCAAAATTAGCGCTAGGAACGACTGGTTTAGCTGACCCCCTTTCAACTAACGCAAGTTACAGCCAAACCTTTAATTTCTTAGGATGGTCATCCATTATTGCTGCTATAATCTTATTGGCCTTGACGTCATTTGTTTCTAAACTCACTAAAGAACGTGCTGATAAACAGATGGACATGCAAGATCAATTAAATAAACTGGAACCTAAACCGGTAACGGAGTTAAGATGATCGCAAGGGAATCAGGTATTTAAGAATACTTTTAAAAAACAAGGCCATAACACACTGATCATCGCATTAATATTACATTAAATGGAATGTGATATGATGTATATGACATGGATTGTATTAACAATAAGTGGTTTCATAATTGGAGACATTTATGAACTTTCACAAATACTTACTCATTAACGCTGCGATGATGACATTGCTCATCTTTAATCAAGGTGTTGTGGCACAAGATTATGAGGTTGTTGACTCTTGTGATAATTATCCGCAAGACCAGTGTGAATGTTATAGTGACCCATATTACTATTGTGTTTATTATCCTGAAACTGATTCTGGAACTTATACTGAAACTTATACTGAAACTTATTATCCCAGTGACTATGTGGATGTGACTGGATTCTTTTTTGGTGACAATCATCATCACCATCATGATCATGGTGACCGTGGTGATCATGGCGATCATGGTCAAAGAAGTGGTGGCTCACATGCATGGGGAGGCGGGGGCGGCGGTCATCCACACAACACAACAGCTGTTCACACTAATGTCACTACCAGTGCGCCACAACATGGCAGCGGAGGACATGGCGGTGGTGGCAGTCATGGTGGCGGCGACAGACATCATCACTAGGGCGTGTTGACAATTGAGAGCTAACTCTTTGTTTTTTAAAAGTAAAGCGCAGTGAGACGGAGTCGAGCGAGCCATTTTAAAAAACAAAGAGTTAGCTCTCAATTGTCAACACGCCCTAGCCTGCAAAACGTCATCACTCGGTGGTGACGTTGATGTTTTTCATCACCATCCATAGCAATGGCACAGCGAGTAACTGAATACCCATTGAGAACAATACCAAACTCAAGATGGACACATCATACAATATGCCCATCACACAACTACCAAGAAACCAGCAAAATCCATATCCTGTGTTAAACACACCATAGGCAGATGCGCGCCTATCCTTCGACACCATATTAGCCACAATGGCACGCATCAACGATTCTTGCGCGCCCATCCCAATACTCCAAAGCGCAACCCCAATTAACGACATACTTTCATTGCCAAAAAATACTAAGGGTGCGAAAACACAGGTGCTCACCGTCACAACAATCAACACTGAAAAACCGCGGCGATCATAAAAATGTCCTAATAACAATGCCGTAATAGCAGAAAGCCCCATCGCCACTGAATAGGCAATCGGAATGACAATGGGCGATACAATCGCTTGTTTTTGAAAATGGAAAGCAATTAATGGAAAATCCGCATAACCTGCCGCTATGAGTGCAGCTGCACTTAAATAAAGCCAAAAAGGTTTTGGTATGCCTTGTGTTGCAAACTCTTGAGTGATTTCAAGTGACTGTGGATGAGGATACATAAAGCGGGCTAAGAGTAATATCGTTAATGCTAATAATGCCGGCACCAGCAAAACGGCAAACCCATATTGATAATGATGGCCTTGATAATACATCACCACTGCCACAATCAATGGCCCGACCATGGCACCAATTTGGTCGATTGCCTCGTGCAAGCCAAACACCCACCCCATGCCCATTCGCTGGCCTGCATGCGCTAACATAGCATCTCGCGGTGGTACACGAATGGCCTTACCCATGCGCTCCATGACAATCAGAACGGCCGCCATCCACCAATGTCCAGCAAGTGCAAGTAATGGGACAGCTAATAAATTACAGGCATAGCCAAAAATGGTGATGATCCAATATTGCTTAAAGCGATCAGCAAGGTAACCTGAAACAATCCGTAAGGCATAGCCGACAAATTCACCGAGACCGGCAACAAACCCCACAATGGCGGCGTTGGCACCTAGAATCGCCATAAAGGGCCCTGTGATGCTTCTTGCGCCTTCGTAGGTCATATCAGCAAATAAATCAACAATGCTGAGCAATAAAACAAATTTTAAGGCTGTTGTTTTACTGATATCTGGGGTCTTAGTTGAGATAGTCATCTGTACAATTTCCGTATCATTTTATGCATAGTATACCGTAACGTACATTTTTTCACTTTAGCCTATTCTAAAGTTCTAGAAGTCAGGCCTGACCCCACCTATTGACAGATACGAATTTGCTCACTACGATGCATCAACCAAGCTCTGTTGATTTGGATACGTATTAAAATGCCGACTCGCACCATCCCAGCAAGATCATTAGTGACAGCTGATCTTGCAATTGTTGATCAATTTATGATCGGAACACTCGCATCAGATATTCCTTTAATTCAGGATATGGTGAGTTATATTTTAAATGCTGGCGGCAAACGCATAAGGCCCATCATCTCATTGTTAGCAGCCAATGCGATCAATTTTAAAACGACGCAACGCATCGAGATTGCCGCCACCATCGAACTCATCCACACCGCAACCCTATTACATGATGATGTGGTTGATGGCACCACGTTAAGACGCGGACACGAAACAGCCAATCACATTTGGAACAATAAATCGAGCATCTTGGTCGGTGATTTTCTCTATTCGCGTGCGTTTCAACTGGTCGTTAATTTAAAGAACGATACCATTTTAGATCATTTTGCCAAAGCAACGCATTACATCGCAGAAGGCGAAATTCTACAATTAAGTAATTGTTTCAATCCCGACACCACTGAAGCATTTTACTTTGACATCATCCGACGTAAAACCGCCAAACTGTTTGAATTAGCCGCTTTTTTACCAAGCGTTTTAGTCAACAATGAAGATTATCAAAGCAGTTTACGAGATTATGGCATGCATTTAGGGCTTGCTTATCAATTAATTGATGATGCATTGGATTATCGCGCTAAAGAAGATGAAACCGGCAAAAATGTGTATCAAGATTTATCAGAAGGCAAAGCGACTTTGCCACTCATTTATGCCATGCAGCACTCATCAGGAAGTGACCAAGAATTATTACGCACTGCTGTCACGGAAGGCCATACGCAACACGTTGCAAAAATCTTAAAGATCATTGAATCGACCGGTGGAACAGAGTACACTCTGCGTGCGGCAAAACGTCATAGTGAGCTTGCAATTGAAGCGATTTCTAACTTGCCTGATTCTGAATATAAAGCAGGGTTAGAACAAGTTTGTAATTTTGCGATTGAGAGAACGTATTAAAAACAATGCGACAGTTTTTGTAGGGTGGATTAGGCGCGCTTTTTGCGTCGTAATCCACCAAACGTTTTTTATTATTAGCAATGATATGTATTTCGGGGTGTAGCTCAGCTTGGTAGAGCGCTGTCTTCGGGAGGCAGAAGTCGCAGGTTCG
>Ga0207073_1118_pt2 | contig 14676 bp, 12 predicted proteins | sample Alteio_BWMinHeat_65_FD_153575 | JGI IMG/M metagenome (GOLD analysis project Ga0207073, IMG submission 153575) | Enriched cells from forest soil in Barre Woods Harvard Forest LTER site, Petersham, Massachusetts, United States -... | ecosystem: Environmental > Terrestrial > Soil > Temperate forest >...
TCCTTGGTCAATGAGTTCTTGCCCAAGCTCAGTTAGGCTTAAGGGGCTCGATGATTTATATATATTTTTGTCAATGAATTACTGCAAGCAAAATTTTTATTTTAAATCAATGAGTAGTCTGATATGTAAATAAATTGTTCAATTATGTTGTATAAGGACTAATTATGATATATCATACATGCCTTACTGAAACAATATTACAATGTAATAATATTCTTAGAATAATGAGGTAACACCGTGTTTTCAATGTTTTCAAGCAATCCTACTAGCAAGCCAACTATTAAAATCACAAAATCAGAAAACGGATATATCGTTTATAGTCAGCACTATGACTTGCCAAAAAAACGAGTGTTATTTTTGACGCACAACCAAGAGGAGAGTGAAACAACATTAAAAATTTTTTCAATACATGATTTGACGACCTGTCTTCTTGAAAAGAAGTTTACTGCCTTCTGGCAGTTATTGTGCATTTTTCCAGACGGTACTCTGTTATTAAATAATGACCGGATAAATAATAATAACTTAATGAAACTCTGTTCTAATAGCTTAACTGTTCTATCCACTAAAACATTAGCAGCTCAATGTTACCCTGCAGGTGTGATCGATAATGAACATTTCTTTTTGGTTGAAAGCGAAGATTCCAAACATTGCGTGGTCATCTATCAATATCGCGCAGATAATCATTCCATAGAGGGCCAACGTATCAAACTGTTGACTTCTCCCAAATCATCTAATTCATACATGTATGATATACAGTCCTTAGGAAATAATCGATATTGTTGTCATATATCTGATTATTATACGGATGAATTTGGTGTATTCGTATTTGAGATTAATGCTAAAACACTCGAAGTCAAAGAACTCGGTGTCATTACACCAAAAGCGCATCATAATGGGGTTTGTTTCTTTGCATCAGGTAAAATCACAGTATTGCCGAATGGACAATTACTAACATATCATGAACAGCATGATAATCTGCAACTGTGGGACACAGGAACGTTGCAGTGTGTGCAGGAGTGGAATTGGGCTGATACAGCACCGAAAAAATTCTCTGTCAGCAGTATCAGCACTATTAGGATTACGTCTTTTCCTGATTCGATCCATTTATTAGTTCAAAATTGGCAACATGCTTTTCTTTTCAATATGAAAAGCTATATCATGAAACCAATTACATTACCCAACGGAATTGCTAATTACGCAGGTCAAACTCATATCTTGCCGAACGGAGAAGTGATTGCCTTCATTGAACAATATAAAAATATGGCGATTAGTAAAATCGTACAGTTTGAGTTACCAGAAATGATTAACTATCGTAAAGTAAGCGAATTCACAACTGAAAGCCAACATTTAGCTCGGCTTGTCTTTAACCGTCATGGTTTACCAGTCGAGGTAACCGATTATATTTTTTCCTATGCTTTCACCAACGAAGCAAAGGCAATATTAGCAAAAAAAATAGCGGAGCAAAGTGATCATGAGAACCAAAAAGGTCAAGACTGTTTCATTATGTAGTTTTAACCGTTAGACTTGCATAACATCTTGATTTGTATATGTTAATTACTATATCTTTTGTCATCTGCACCGATACTGCTGATGCGCGCTATACTTTTTATTACAGTTAGATAAAGAGGATAGCCGTTATGGCATTTAGCATGTTTGACAATTTAGGCAAACCTAACTTTGTGATGGTGCATCAAGGTAAACAAAGATGCGTGCTCTATCGTTCCGCTACGCAGAACCTACCATTGCTTGGAACAGTTGGGCTGAATCCATGTATGGGGCTAATCCTAGCGGGTACGGTCACGTATCAACAAGATGAGATAAACACATCACCGGTTACCAAAAACTTTCTTCTTTTTGATCACAATGTTGGCATCGATACAACAGGGTTAAATCCAGAGAAATTACAACTAATCAAAACGCAATCCGATAAAAGAACGGTGATGATTGATTCGTTTTGTAGCGATGTATTATGCAACATGTTGACTGCCATTGAAAAAAAAGCCGAAGGACGAAATCAACAGAATATCATTATGCAAATTCATTTAGAGAAATTTTATCTTATTCGATGTATACAATTAATTTCAGAAAAAGAGCCAGAAGAACAATTTTCAGCTACTTTACAGAATGAAACAGCTGACCAGTTAAAACTTTTCTTTAGCAATCAAAATCAAATAACACAAGTAGCCACAGAGGCTGACTGCTCTACTATAACGTTTTCAGATCATTATGGAATAATGACTTGCGAAGAAAATGAAGTGCTGGGTATAAGAGAAAGCAGTATGGATTGTTATTTTAAAACGGATGCACAAGGTGAATTACAAGTCATGTGCTATCATGTGAAACCACAAAATTTAGACCGTGATATATCCGATCACCAAGGAAAACGTAAGCTTGATTCAGAAAGTCAAACTGAGCCGCCAACAAAACGTCACAAGGGAAGGCGGTGAGGGACCATCAGTATTGATGAAACTATTGCGAAGATGATAATAAATTTGCTGAATATGTTGCTGAAGTCATCGCAGCATTTGTGGACTATCGATTTATGATCAGCAATCAAACCAGCGATAGTGATTATATAATCAATTATTCAGATGATTTACGCATGCTTGCTAAAGACATGTCAGATAAAATTGCACAAACTTGTTGGAAGTAAAGTAACGCGGGCCATATATTTGACTCATCTTAGTTGCCGATTATCATGATAATCGGCAACTAAGATGCTGAATAGAACGATACCATGAGTTATCACAGAATGTTATATTTATCTAACTTAATGAAAAATTGGAGTTATGTCTGATTGACAGCTAGAGGGATCAGGAAAACAACATTGATCGAGCAAACTCTTCCTAATGCCAAACATGAAGTTCACATTAGAGAGTGTTGGGTTTACGCGCTTTGCACTAACCCAACCAATTATTTATATTCTCGCAACACAATCTGCAACAAGGACTTGACTGAAATCGAGGCTACGAATTTGTATGCTATGACTAGAGCATTAGAATGTATGCCCATTAAAATCGCATTAGATCCAACGCTTAGAATAATACACATCTTGCTTCACTGAAGGATTATCCTTGATATAGCGATCAATGAGTACTTTTAAAGTTGGATTAGGCACTAATACATCTTCAACTGTACAATCGTCCGGTATCGCGTAGCGCGTGATTGGAGAAGTGGGTTCCTGCTGCAACCATTGAGTAATCGCATCACGTTCATATGACGTGCAATCTAACAAACAGAGCACGGGGTTTTTCATGAGCATGTGAGTAATTGGGCAGTAATAATCATCGATTTCATACTTTTTTTTATCTCTATTTTTTTGAATATGAAATTTAAAGTAATTGGTTTCTCTTAATTTAATCAGTGAGAAAAATATTTCTTCTAAAATTTTAATCGTCGCTGTTTTACTTTTATCATCATTTAATTCAAAATATCCGATAATATTATCACTCATTCGTTTAGTGAGACCAAATATACTCATTCCTGCCCACATAAAAATGCCCGCTAAAACCCCTGTTGCACTGCCTGCAATAACAGCAGCCGCCGAAGGAATACCCGCACCAACGGTTGTAACAACTTTAATACCAGTCCTTGCTTGCTGACGTTCCTCCACTTGACGATGTGTATTAAGTGTTGTTTTATCTTGCAAAAAAGCGTCATCAATCACTTGCCACAAGCCTTGAATTAATATTGCATTCAAGTGATCTGGATTATCCTCATCTGTTCTTGGTCGATTATAGTCATTTAAGGCTTGATGAATTTTATCGCACAATTGATGAACACGAACATATTTTTTATGTTCGATGGATTGCTCAGGTTTGTCCAATTTATTCTCACGTTGTTTTTCTGCAACATTGTCAGCGGTTTTCAGTTCATTTTCCTTGGCAAATAACTTTTCTAATGAAACAGCGAGTTCTTTAAAAATGGGTTCTTGCTCAAATAATGGGATGGATTCTGAAGCGGTGGCAGTTGACTTAAATAAACGCAGGAATGAATACATGGTGGTATCTCCTTAGTTTGAAGTTTAATGTTAGCACAATTATGAGTGCAGTTGAAGTTTACACTTGCATTGTGCGGTTTATTTTGTTAGTTAATATCTAATCTAAATAATAATTCAATAAGGTTTAATAATATGCAGCGCAAAATGCGAGAACATCATACTCACCCTCCCTTTTCACATTTTTTTCTTGCGGCTTCGATCACCGCAATACTTGAAAATATCATTTTTTTTCCAGTGACTCGAACCATCACGCTCTTACAAACTACGCAAAAAAAATTGTCATTGCGTGCAAATCGAGCCGAAATCAAACAATTAATTTTACCCAATGTGACCACACCCAAAGCAGCCATATATGAATTATATAAAGGGATATGGCCTAATACGCTATATCGCATCTTACAGCGCAATATCATGTTTGCATTGCAACCCATCATTAAATTTGGATTAGACAAATTAGCGGGTACATCGATTGAAAATCAATTAGGAAAACAATATCGCGACCCACTGCTCTCAGGTTCTGCCGGCATTGCATCAAGTTTGCTGGAAATTATCTGCTTACCGCTTAGCACGATTTCCATTCGCATGCAAGCACAAGGCTGTACGTTAAAGGAAGCAATTGCAACAGGTAATTTATATAGCGGCAGTAAGATTACAGCAATAAGAAACATCGAAGCAGCATTGATATTATACACGTATTCAAGTTATCTCAAACAAAAATTTAACGCTGAGAACAAAGAAAACATCACATTCTGGCAACAATTGTACCAAGAATTGTATGTTGCATCAGCTGCATCAACAGCCTCAACAGCATTTAGCCATCCAATCGATACCATAAAAACCAGAATGCAAGCAGCACCCTTAAAACAATCGATACTAAAGACCACTGAAACCGTTTGGATGCAAGAGGGTTATAAAGGTTTTCTGCGTGGTTTCTTTCCAAGATTGATATCAGCTACACCTCGTACAATATTTTCAATGACCATGACTAATGAAATCATCCACTATGCCGCATCATTATCAAAACAAGGAATATTTGCTCAAGAAAAGTCAAAACGATTTAAAAAACCAACACAACCTGATGTCAAAACGACGGAGCTGTTACCGCCTGCAAAAACAAGGTCACTTTAGGACCCTAAAAGATCACTCATTTCATCAGCACTTAAACGTTTTGCACGTGACTCAATCATAATGGGCACGTTGTCAACAATAGGAAAGGCTAATCGATCAAATCGACAGATGAGCTCATCATGAGCTGCGAGATAATGCAATTCCCCCTTGCATAAAGGGCACGCCAAGAGATATAAAAGAGTTTTTTCCATTTGCGAATTTTAACCGGAATCAATGATGAATACAATCGATACGTTTTCTTACGCCCATGTCCATCCATCATGGCTTCCCATTATAAAAATTGCCCTTGCCGATATGGAAGCAGATTATTTACAACAACTGACCATCACAGATTGGCTGCCAGGTAAAGAAGCCATTTTCAACGCATTTTCACAACCACTAACTCATGTCCGTTACGTGCTATTTGGCGAATCACCCTATCCACGTCAAGCATCGGCTAATGGTTATGCGTTTTATGATGCTGCAGTCTCAACATTATGGACCACAACTGGATTAGATAAGCGCGTGAATCGTGCAACGTCTTTACGTAATTTCATTAAAATGCTTTTACTAGCAGAAGGTTTATTAAGCAAAGACAATTTATCACAACAAGCCATTGCAGCAGCCGATAAACAGCAGCTCATTCAAACCAATCAAGAATTATTTCAACACTTATTAGATCAGGGTTTTTTGCTACTCAATGCAAGTTTGGTGTTACACGCACGCGCACCCATCTTCGATGCAAAGGCATGGCGTCCATTTCTGAGGCACATCATTAACGATTTAAGTAAACAATCATCAAGCATCAAATGGTTATTATTTGGACGAATTGCTCATAAAATATTACCTATTTTACAACATGTCAATCCCGATCAAATTATTATCAGCGAACACCCGTATAATCTATCTTTTATCCAACAACCCAACATATTGCAAATATTTAAACCATTACAATTATTACGACGTAAATGAAACACAATTATTATTTTTATTATTAATCAAAAACAAAGGGTGAGGTTAACTGATGTTCATTCCCTACCATTTATTGCTATACCTGGTTAAAAAAGATAAGATATAAGTAGAAAACAGGGAGAAGCGACAATGCGAGTACTTTTAGTAGAAGATGATGATTTACTCGGTGAAGGCACCCGCAAAGGTTTAGTACAAGATGGCTATGCGGTGGATTGGATTAAAGACGGCTCCCATGCTGACCAAGCATTACGCACTGAAAAATTTGACTTAGTCGTACTTGATGTCGGCCTACCTAAAATGTCTGGCATTGTGGTGTTACAAAACATGCGTGATCGAGGGGATGCTACACCCGTATTAATCCTCACTGCTCGAGAATCCATCGAAGATCGCGTTAAGGGTTTAGATAGTGGTGCAGATGACTACCTCACCAAACCTTTTGATCTACCCGAATTACTCGCCCGTTTACGTGCCTTACAACGACGTTTTGCTTCCCGTGCAGCCCCTATTCTCATACATGGCGACATTCACCTCGATCCTGCTTCTCATACCGTGACATACAAAGGTGAAGGGCTTAATTTATCACGTCGTGAATTTGCCCTATTACATGTTTTGTTAGAGAATGCAGGACGTGTGTTATCGCGTGAACATTTAACTCAATCGTTATATGGGTGGGGGGAAGAAGTTGACAGTAACGCATTAGAGGTGCATGTTCATAATTTACGTAAACGCTTTGGCTCTACTTTCATCCGTACAGTCAGAGGAATTGGATACACAATCGAAAAGCCTAAAGAAACCGAATGATCAGATCGATCAAATATTTTTTAATCATCAGCTTATTATTGAGCATCACCATTGCATCTACCATCAATGGTGTAGGCAATTATCTACTTGATGAAAAAGTCGTGCAACCTTACCTTGATAGTCAATTAGTGCGCTTATCTGCCGTCATTCAAATTTTAAGTCATTCTGCACATATTGACAAAGAAACGAAAACTGCCGTCATCAATTATTTGCGCTCTTATCAACCCATCACCCATCAAAAATTTGTTTTTCAAGCATGGGATCAACATGGAAATTTAATTATTAACTCTCATAACAATCCGGCAAATGAGCCATTAGCTTTAAAAGATGCTAAATTTGGCTTTAGCGATCGAAAAATTGGACAAGATAGTTGGCGAATTTATGCCGCATATGATAAAGACCGCCATATCAAAGTGGTCATTGCTGAACTCTACAATATCAGGCGACAATTAGCGGATGATATCGCAAGAAATAACGCTTATATTTTACTGGTGACCTACCCTATTTTCGGGATTTTAGTTTGGCTCATGATTGATTACGCACTAGCATCGATAACCCGTGTCGCAGATGCCATTTCCAATCGAGCATCCACTTACCTTGAACCGGTATCCATGATTGACATTCCAAAAGAAATCAAACCGCTCGTAGCTGAACTCAATCAACTGTTTCTGCGTTTGAAATTGGCGTTTGAACGCAATAAACGTTTTGCATCCGATGCCGCACATGAATTACGTACGCCACTTGCTGCGCTAAAAACAAACTTGCAAGTGGCATTGAAAACACAAAACGAAAGCGAACGTCAAGGCGCTTTTCAAAAAGTGCTGGAAAGCGTGGATCGCAGTTCACATGTGGTTGCCCAATTACTCACCTTAAGCCGATTAGGTGAGGAAGAAGGTTTAGCAGACATCAAACCATTTGATTTACATAAACTTGCAACCGAAATCATTGCCTATCTAGCACCGCACGCTATTGAGAAAAACATCGAGCTTGAATTGCTAGACCCTCCCAAAAACAGCATCATCACGGGCAATGAGGTATCCATTGGTATTTTAATACGCAATGTGGTGGATAATGCCATACGCTACACTCCAGAACTTGGCTCAGTGCAAATCGCTGTTCTCGAGCAAGCAAACAAAATCGTTTTCCGTGTGATCGATAGCGGCATGGGTGTGCCAGTGGAACTCAGGGAGCGTATTTTTGAGCGATTCTATCGTGTTTTGGGTACAAATACATCAGGCAGTGGCCTAGGGTTAGCTATTGTCAGTCAAATTGCCAAACTTCACCATGCGAAAATCACGTTATCAACCCCAAAATCAGGGGTAGGATTGCAATTCGAGGTAGCATTTCCCCATCACCAAGCATAAAATGTGAAGTCCAATATATGATGAAGGCTTGATGCTCATGCTAAAGCGCTTATTGCCCAAGCAAGAAAACTTTTTTAACTTATTTGAAGCTGCAGCAAGCAAGTTGTCGCTCACAGCTTCCGAATTCTCTAATCTTCTCAAGAACCTAGATAATCAACAACACTATGTTGATCTGATTGCTCGCCACGAAAAAGAAGCAGATGACATCGCCCATGTCGCATTCGAACTCATGCATAAATCATTCATCACACCATTCGACCGTTATGATATTCATGCTCTAACCAGTGCCTTAGATGATGTCATCGATCTCATTAATCGCATTGCGCAACGGTTTCCATTTTATGCGCTCCATGCCGTGCCAGTGGAAATGATCAGATTGTCTGAATTAAGTGCATCAGCCACGCGGCATTTAAAAGATGCGGTCTCACTGCTGCACTCACTCAAAAACAGTCAAATTATTTTCGATCATTGCAAAGAAATTGATCGCGTCGAAAGTGAGGGGCACACAATTGTACTTGCTGGTGAGAAAAAACTATTCATGGAAGAACACGATTTCAAACAATTTTTTAAACTCAAAGAAATTTACTCGAACTGTAAACAAGTGATTAATCGTTGCCAAGATACAGGTAACATCATCAAAGGCATCATACTCGAATACTCTTAAAGAGAGAATATCATGTTAATATTAGCGATCATTACTATTGGTCTTGCTTTAGTATTTGATTTTTTAAATGGCTTTCATGATGCTGCTAATTCCATCGCAGCCATTGTGTCAACACGCGTCATGAAACCGCATTGGGCGATTCTTTGGGCAGCATTTTTCAATTTCATTGCCTTTTTATTTTTTGGTGTTCATGTGGCAACGACCATTGGCACTGGCATCATCGACCCACATATCATTAATACGCCTCTTATTTTCTCGGCATTACTCGGTGCGATTTTTTGGAACATCATTACCTGGTATGTTGGATTACCGTCCAGCTCATCTCATGCACTCATTGGGGGGTTACTGGGTGCAGGCATTGCTCATGCTGGCCTTGCTCCCTTGCAATGGTATGGTATTTCAAAAATTTTAATCGCAATCGTACTCTCCCCACTTTTTGGTATGTTAATGGGCATCAGTTTAATCGTGATCATCTCACGTCTCTTTTTTTATGCCATTCCACATCGAGTTGAGGGCTTGTTCAGATATTGTCAATTTTTGTCATCTGCCTTTATTAGCCTCGGGCATGGTAGTAATGATGCCCAAAAAACCATGGGCATCATTGCATTATTACTTTTTACATCAGGCTATTTAGGAACGACTTTTTACGTGCCGCTTTGGGTGGTGATACTCTGCAATTTTGTGATTGCACTCGGTACTTGTTTTGGTGGTTGGCGCATTGTCAAAACCATGGGCATGAAAATCACGAAATTAAAACCAGTCAGTGGCTTTTGCTCTGATACAGCGAGTGCCATGACACTTGCGATCGCAACACATTTTGGTGTGCCCGTGTCAACAACTCATACAGTAACAGGTGCTATTATCGGTGTGGGATCGTTAAATGGTTTTTCCGCAGTGAGATGGGGCGTTGCGCAAAAAATTATGTGGGCATGGCTCTTAACCATACCCGCATCAGGTATGGTGGCGGCTGTAATATGGTGGATAATGAGTTATTTTGTTTAGTAGGTTGGTGGATTATGGCGCAAAGTCCTCTAATCCACCCTACTTTACTGCAATCACATCGCGTTACTTAAAGCCTCCTTCGTCTGTGCTTTTTGCTTCTCTGCATTAACGGCGAGAGCTTCTTGTTGCTGTTCATCTTTTTTACTTGCATCAAGCTCTGCGAATAATCCTTGTTTTGCAACCGAATTTTCCGTTGTTTTCTGACTTAACTGATTTTGTTTTCCTAAGAGCTTGATTTGCTCATAAACCTGACCAAGCTTACCTTGTTTCATAGCACTCAGTAAGGATTCATGTTCCGTCTCAACAAAATAAGCACGTAAATATTGCTCGCCTCTCGGTTTGCCACTAATAATGTAATTTTGACATATCGAAATGGCTGCATCTTTATCTGTTTTACAATGCGCTAATGCATCTGCCAGTGTTTTAGATAACTTTGATAAGATAAGTGGTATGTAACTATTATATTCATACCCCGCATCACGTTGTCGTTTACGTACTTCCAAGAAGAAATACAATACCGCACCATCATGATGAGGATCGTTATTATAATAACTCTGCTCATTAACACGATATGGTATCTTCGCGATTTCTTTTTCACTTAACCCTGAAAGTATTTGCTCAACATAATCAGCAAAATGACATTCTGGCAGATAGCTCATCAAATCAAATAACAAAGGTAAATTATTTAATAACCATGGTCGTCTTAATAAATCATGGTAATAATCTTCATCTTTTTTATAATATTTGATGCGATTATTTTCCGCTGCAAGAATATTCACGCATTTAGTGCGTAATTGTTTTAATCCTCTATAAGCATTAGGAATATTATTTTTTGATGATACCTGTAACTCTTTTGGTGGATTGGCGTACCTTATGTATGCAGCGGCGGCGCGCACTATTTCATCATCCAATAACATCACCATTCTTTTGTGTAAAATCGGATTATCATGCGTTAAACCCAGTTCTTTGGCGAAACGATTTAACAGCATTTGTAGAGAAATAGCGTATTCTCGCGTTTCATTAAGAACAATTTCACTACTTTCCTCAATATACGGATGATGAGGATCTGCAGGATAGCCAGGTTTTTTTAAAGTAGGTATTAATACCTTGGCAGGGTGCATGTTTTCACCAGGCCAAAATGGGGTTAGCAGTTCTGCCAATTGCCAAAGCAATTTATTAGCATCCGTTGGTAAGGCAGGAAAATAATCCATACGAGTATTTGCAACATCTGAAGAACGGTTGGAAAAAAAATCACGCAGCAATTTAATTAATTCGTCATCAGTGATTTTATCACTCGCTGCTTTTTCAGTGAGCTCGTGCAAACATTGAATGACGTATTGCGAATCATGACAAGCACGAATCGATGCAAAACCAATATCAAACTGTAGTGCTTTTTCCAATGCTTGCATATTGTTAGTTAAATTCTTTTCATATGTTGTCAAACGGTCGAATTCATTTTTTCGTGCCGTTTCTGTTCTTGCTTGATTTAACGCGCTTAGAAATGTGGAATCGGTCAGGACTTTTCGTATTTGCATAATAAAGTTATACCTCCTTGATAATAATCAACAGGTTAAGATCAATCCTCTATTAAGATAAAAAAAAATACTTAAGGTTTTCTTAAGATTTGCTCTCTTGATGGGTTATTTTTTTGTGGGTGAAAATATATGTTACAATTCGGCTCGCTTAACATATATTATACTCAATAGATAGCATAAAACGAGATGCACAATAAATGACTAACGCATTAAAGAGTAGCATGTTACCCCCCCTCTCATTTACCGATTGGCTACAATTGTTGCAAAAAGATTATGGCTTTACCGATCTTGCATCCCTTGAAAAAGCGCATCATATACTAACGCAAATTCCAGCTTCGTATCGCGATAACTTAATACGCAGCATGGACATTGCAACCATTATCGCATCCCTTAAATTTGACCAAGAAACCATTGTTGCTGGCTTTTTAACGCCAATCTCACCTGAATTTCCCAAATTCTCTGAAACCATTAAAAAGGAATTAGGCGAAAAAATGCAGCATTTATTGCAAGAATTATATCAATTTGAATTATTGTCAAAAACACCGACCAAGCAATCACAAGAAGCATTGGATAAATTACGCAAAATGTTACTTGCTTTTGGCTCTGACTTGCGTGTTGTCATTATCAAACTCGCAGAACGTTTGACATTTATGCGCTCAATCAAACATGCATCATTAGATTTTGCCACCAAAAATGCGCATGCACTCGATGTATTGAATATCTATGCACCACTTGCTAATCGTTTAGGTATTGGACAAATCAAATGGGAGTTAGAAGACCTCGCCTTTTACTATTTACATACCGATCAATATAAAACAATTGCAAAACAATTAGCTGAAAGACGCACTGATCGAGAACGGCGCATTAATGAGCTTAAACAATTTTTAATGGATAAATTAACCGCCCAACATATTGATGCGGCAGTTACAGGGCGCGCAAAACACATTTATAGCATTCATGCAAAAATGCAACGAAAACAATCGAATTTAGTTGAAATTTATGATTGCAGTGCATTACGCGTCCTTGTCAACACCATTAATGATTGTTATTCAACACTTAGCATTGTACACACATTATGGAATCCCATTATTGAAGAATTCGATGATTATGTCGCACACCCCAAACCAAATGGCTATCGTTCTATTCATACTGCCGTATTAGATGACAAAGGCAAACATTTGGAAATTCAAATAAGAACTCGCGACATGCACGAAGAAGCAGAACTTGGTATTGCGGCACATTGGCTATACAAAGAGAAAAAAACAACGCTTCAGTCAGAAAATGCAAAAATCGGTTATTTGCGTCAATTACTCGACTGGCATAAAGAAGTCTCAGAAAAAGAATCGACACAACAAAAATCGCGATCAGAATCAGAACGCGTTTATGTGATCACCCCAAAAGGCGATATTTTAGAATTACCCAGTGGGGCAACACCTCTTGATTTTGCCTATCATTTGCATAGTGAATTAGGGCATCGTTGTCGCGGTGCAAAAATTAATGGGCACATCGTACCACTCACTTATCATTTACGCACTGGCGATAAAGTCGAATTACTGACTGCCCCCAAAGGAAACCCTAGTCGCGATTGGCTCAACTCAGAATTAGGCTATTTACAAACAGCGCGCGCAAAAAGCAAAGTACGACATTGGTTTAAACAACAATTAGAACTCACACATTCACAAGAAGAAGAAAAAGTAACCCGTCCGCAAGTGCACAAACTGCATGATAAACATCATGTCGCTGCAACACATGCAAAAGAACCAACACTCAGTTTTAATCAGCGCAATGATTTATTAACACGCCTTGCAAAGTGCTGCAAACCCATTCCAGGAGATGATGTGATTGGTTATATCACAATTGGCCGTGGCATTTCATTACATAAAGTGACTTGCAAAAACATCGCAAACTTTTCTGATCCCAATCGTTTTATTGAAGTGTCATTGAACCCAAAGCACATTCACGCTTTTCCAGCAACGATTTTAGTGGTGTCGCTTGACGCTAAACATTGTTTAAGCGACCTGACAGGTCTATTCAATGCAGAAAATGTTCCCATTTTGTCTATGAATTCTTCATTACATCAAAAACGTGGCAAAACACTGGTTAAACTTACTTTGCAAATGTCATCGCAAGAACAATTGGAACACATGATTAAACGCATACAACAGTTACCGCATGTGATTGAAGCGAAGAGAGAGTGATGCATGGTTATTTTTGCTGTTGCATGCCAGCAAATAATAGTGTAATAATTTCTACCCTCTACAGTAATTAAAAGGAAGTAATACATGACATTCAGAGCTGGAACTCATCACAATTTCATTACTCATCTTAAACATGCCATTGCAAAAGCCGATATTTTAGCTTTAAACGCTTTGCTCGAGCAAGGCACAGACATCGAAACGCGAGATGAACACGGCAATAACGCCCTGATGCTGGCTACTGGCAACGGAAATCTCAACATGGTCAATCTTCTATTGACCAAAGGCGCAAACATCAATGCTCGCAATAATAGCAATGATACCGCACTTATCTTTGCAGCAAGTTATGGCTATGCCGACATTGTCAACACATTTTTGGCCAACCATACAAACATCGATGCACAAAATAATGATGGGTTTACTGCGCTGATGCTAGCTGCTTGTTTTGGTCATACTGACATTGTAAATGCATTGATAGGTAAGAACGCAAACCCAAATACTCTTAATAAAAACGGTAGTACGGCGCTTATGCTGGCGGCTTACTATGGTCATGATGATGTTGTAAAACTTCTCCTACAGAAAGGTGTCGATAAAGAAGTTAAAAATCAATTTAATCATACTGCAATGAGCTTAGCTAAAATACATCATCATCAAAACATTTTGGCGATCTTACAACAATTCAAATCACCATTCTATGACAGACTACAAACAATCAATTACCAAGATACCATTCCAGAGAACTTAATCTGTCCGATTTCCTTGAATATCATGAATGACCCCATCACTGTTTCAAGTGGCGCCACTTATGATCGTGAATCTCTAAGAGATTACTTTGCAAGTAATAACAATCCAGACACCATTGCCTGTCCACTGACCAGAAACATTGTCTTTAGGCATGAACTAGAAAATAAAACGGCGATCCTTTTAAAAAACCAGATTGAAGATTTTGTGACGGCAAAAGAAGCTGAAGCAAATAAACCAGTTAAAGAAATCACAGTCGACACAGCATCGATACAACCGCCAATATCTGAAAACC
>Ga0207073_1124_pt1 | contig 14474 bp, 16 predicted proteins | sample Alteio_BWMinHeat_65_FD_153575 | JGI IMG/M metagenome (GOLD analysis project Ga0207073, IMG submission 153575) | Enriched cells from forest soil in Barre Woods Harvard Forest LTER site, Petersham, Massachusetts, United States -... | ecosystem: Environmental > Terrestrial > Soil > Temperate forest >...
AAGTTTTCTGCTCTTCTATGGCATTTCCAAACTCAGCATGAGCTTTATCGTAACAAGCTTGTGCTATTTCATTTTTAAGACTCGTATTACCCAAATTAGTCGCAAGTTCATCGGCTTCTTTAAATAAGGATGCAGCTGTGGCTAAGTGAATGGAATCTTTTGCTATGGCTATGTCAAGTTTTTTACGTGCTCGTTTGAGTTGTCCTTCAGGAGTTTGTCCAGCTTGCATCCACGCATCCACCTTCTCACGTATGCTAGCTATCTTTTCCTTTAAATCTTGATTACCCGGTTCCTCAACAGAAAGTTGGCAGAATGTTAAATAATTATTGAATGTCTTAAAAGGTCCATGATAGATCGCGCTATCATCTTGCATATCCGCTCCAGTCTCGAACTTGTCTACAATTCCGTTTATCATCACTACAGTTCTTTCATAACAAGTTTGTATAATCTCGTCTTGTAGTGTCACATCTCCTAGTTTTTCAGCTATCGCATGAGCTCTTATAAAATTGCTAAGTGCATAAGAATCATTTTTCTCTTTCATTCCCTGTTCCAACTCAGCTTTTGCTTCTTCAATGCGTGCATTTTGACCAAACATAAAATAAAACCTATATTGAGAGTTTACTAATGTGGATAATTATAGCACGGCATAGCAATGAATGATATTATTTTAGCCAATAAAGTTGGGGCATTCAATAACTAAATCACACCCCTATGCAACATTAATGATAGGGTAAACGCGCTGGCGCACAATCTTTTGCTATATCCATAGAAGATCCTACATAACTTATCAGAAGAAGCACGACATCTTTGCAAGACAAAACCATTCCTATTTCTTTTTGTATAGTTGGCAAAAAATTCTCTATCTCTTGTCTTTTTTCTAAGATACGAGACGAATAAGAGGAAGCTTTCCTCCCTTCTGGGTCCACTACAAGACTGATACCTGCTGTCAACCATAAAATTCTTTGATTTGCCTCGATATTAAAATCAACCTCAATTAGATTACCCGTTAAAATGCCAGTTAAGCATGGATCATGTTGTTCCGGATCATTCACAGCAGCCATGGTGTATAAATCCACGACAGACTCATTGCGAAAGTAATTATACCCCGCACATAATAAACATATTTGAGCTATTTTTTTCTGTAGCGCTAAATCACTTATATCTTTAGCAATTTCGGATGCGATATGTAGAAATTCAGTCACTGTGTTAGATTTAAAGAATCCTATAGTATTCACAGCTGAATTTGCTCGTTCAGTACAAACCTTTGCAATTTGTTGTTGTAGTGCTGTGTCGCTCGCCTGTTTAGCATAGATTGAAGCTCTCATGCAAAATGAAATTGCATTGTTATTTCCAACAAATTGCTTTGAAAGCTCCTGAATACATAGACTGGCTGCTTTTTTGAGTAATATTTCATGATCAGATTGCTTTCTGACTGGAAGCTTAGTCTCGGAAGATAACGCAAAGAGAGCATCACAATCGCTAAATAGAGAGGTTTTCTGCTCTTCTATGGATTTTTTAAACTCAGAATAAGCTTTATCATAAGAAGCCTGTGCTATTTCATTTCTAAGATTCGTATTATCCAACTTAGTAGCAAGTACATTGGCTTCTTTAAATAAGGATGAAGCTTCGCATACCTCACTATCTTTTTCTATGGCTTTATTAAATTTCTTATGTGCTCGTTTTAGTTCTACTCCGGGAGTTTGTCCAGCTTGTATCCATACATCCATATTTGCACGTACTCTAGCTATCTTTTCTTTTAAGTCTCCATCCCCCATTTCATTCACAGATCTCTCGCAGAATTCAAGAAACTCAGTGATTTGCCGATACCTGTAATTTCTATAATAATGATCATCATTCAGCTCCGCCCCAGTCTCAAATTTGGCTAGAATTTCGCTTATTATTGCCACAAGTCTTTTATAACAAATGTCTAGAATTTCTTTTTGTAATGTCACGCTTTTTAATTGTCGAGCTCTATCATAAGCATCCATAAAATATTTCAATGCATAATGATCACTGTTTTCTTTTTTCCCCTTTTCCAATATCTCTTTTGCTTTTTTCCTTAACATATTCTGACCAAACATAAATAAAGCCTCGTCCAACATTGATAGTTACCATTAGTGTGCAAAATTATAACACACCATGCCTTATAAGTGGCATTATTTAAACAATTATTTTGTGTAATTGTTATACATTAAACGTTGTGGACCAAAACTTTACTTTACGCTATGATTCTACTAGCAAATAAAGTGAGGACATTATGAGCATTACTACAAGAAAATTACCTGGATTTATCTTCTGGAGCCGCTGGCTACAGGCACCTTTATATATCGGTCTTATCGTTGTTTTAATCGTGTATGTTTATGAATTTGCTTATGGTTTATGGGAATTAATCAAATCAACAGGCAACATGGCAAATAGCACAAACATCATGCTTCAAGCGCTAAATTTGATTGATGTCGTGATGATCGCAAATTTACTTACGATGGTTATTGTGGGTGGCTATGAAACTTTCGTATCACGCCTGAATATGCAACATCATGTCGATCATCCAGAATGGTTGGATGAAGTGAATGCGGGTACTATGAAAATCAAATTGGCGCTCGCTTTGGTGACCATCTCATCGATTCATTTATTACGAACTTTTATTGATCCTAGCCCGTATAGTTATGATAACATCATGTGGCAAGTTGTGATTCATATTACATTGGTATTATCAGCCGTTGCAATTGCTTATACTGATAAACTCATGACCAAATCACATACTAGAACTCACTCCAAATAAACTTCCTATAAAATAAGTGAACGCGCCTGCGACAGCTCCAATCAATAACATACGCAGGCCGCTCCACCATGTGTTACGTTGCGTAAAAATACTCAAGATACTTCCCACTGAAAATAATGAAATAGCGGTTAATCCTATGGTTATAGATAAGTTCGCTGCGCTTAGATCAAAGACATAGGGGATTAATGGAATAAAAGCACCTATTGCAAAAGCCACAAAAGAAGAAATGGCCGCTCCTAAGGGCGATACCAAATCACTCGGATTAATACCTAATTCTTCTCGAGCTAGCGTATCAAGTGCTTTCTCTGGGTCTTTAATAAGTAAATTGGCGACTTTTTCAGCTTCATCTTTAGGTATGCCGCGTGCTTGATAAATAAGTGCAAGCTCTGCTGCTTCTTCTTCAGGATAAAGCTCAAGCTCACTTTTTTCTAAAGCCAATTGATATTCCAACATTTCGCGCTGGGAACGTACAGATACATACTCACCCGCCGCCATCGATGATGCGCCCGCTAAAAGCCCCGCTAATCCCGCAAGAAGTATAAATTGATTACCCGCATTCGCACCTGCTATCCCTAAAATCAAACTCGCATTCGAAATAAGACCATCATTAATGCCAAAGACTGCGGCACGAATATTATTACCTTTACTGATGCTGCTATGCCCTTTTCCCACATCTTCAAGTGTTACTGGCATAGGATGAGAAGTCACTGGCACACCTTGATAAGCCGACATACCACGTACTTTTAATGCAGCTAATGCAGCACGCAACGATTTTATACCAAAGCATTGCACTAACCAAAGCACGGTTCGGATACGAAGATCAGGATGATAAGCCTCAGGAATCGCAACATTTGCATCAATTAATTTTTTTTCCCAAATTTTAGCCTGTCGTTCAGCAAGTCCTGATAAGTCCAAAAACATTTTTTTGTGTAATGGATTCGTTTCAATCTGGGCTAATGCTTGGTATAAATAAGCGGAACGTTTTTCTTCTTTCCAACTATCAAGTGCCTCCATCGATTATCGCCCCTTCTTCGCAACCTTCTTCGCGATAATTTCGCATAAGTGTTTCATTTTCAGCACGTTGTTGCGTCGATTGCATAGGATCGCCTGTCGCAGCTCCCCAAAGCACAGGCTTACCACTTGCGCCGCTCCATATAATATCGTGCTTAAGTTCATTACAAATTGCATCATGATTGTTCTGTTTTGTTCCCTGAAACATCGCGCAAGCTGTCAAAACACTGCTAGAAATGAAAATCAAAAAGATGCGATAGAGCATAGCATTATCCATGTATAATGAGATATCCATTATAGTATATAACATCTGTCAAACAGTCTGTATTGATTTAAAAGACAGATTTTATTAGACTCGCGCCATCGTGTTATTTTTTGTGGAGAAGTGGCATGCGTTATTTGCTTATCATTTGCTTCTTAGCAACATCTTTGGCTCGCAGCTATGCGGCTACAGATGAAACTTGCACCCCTGTACCCATTAAAAAAGTCGATGACGATATCATCCTACTCGTTAACCCACCGCCCAAAACATCTTTGATTTATTTTTTTACTAATAAGAGCGAAAAAAGCACATTCATCGATCATCCGACAGGCCGTGGCGCTAGTGCAGGTTGGTCTTCTTATCTTAGACCTGGCAATTGGTCAGCGCTTGCCTTAAATAAAAGCAACTTTTCCATACATTGCTCGACGATTGAACCAGGCAAAGTCGTTCCTCTTGATTGCTCTAAAGTAATCTCTGTATGCACCCCCAAAAATCCTACTATCACCACTCCTCTCAAAGGTAATTTTTGGTTAATAGAAGATAAAAAATGGGAAGGGTTTGTGAAGGCGTTAGAAGGTAGAGGTGTGAAGTTTGAGCAGAAATGAATTAAGCGCTTTTTGCCGCTCTCGGTGTCATTCCCGCGCAGGCGGGAATCCATTTGGATGGGTTCCCGCCTGCGCGGGAATGACACCGAGAGCTTTATAGATTCGAGGCAAAAAGCACGACCCGGTCAAAATTTTTTCTATGGTCTATAAGTGCTACGGGATGAGCTGGTTGGCTTACTCACCTGACCATTCTTCATCTGAGTCTCAGCCCTTTGAGCCATTCTAGCTTGTTCCGACTGACCTGGCGCAGGTTCAAATCTTGATACGGAAGGCTCATATCCACTTCTAGAATCGTTATAATAACTATCACGTATTTGCCCTAAGTTACCGCCTTGTTTTACAAATGTATCCAATGTATTTCTAGTTGTACTCATAAAAGCTCCTCAATATAATTTAAATAAAATAGATTAATACTAATACATATACCTATAAAAGTAGTAATCATTATACATTGTATTTTGCATGGTACAATGTATTTAGCCAGCCGCTCTTGATTTGTATATACAATCGTATATACTATTGTTATGGAATTCGCATGGAATAAAAAATGAACGCAAAGTCTATCAAGAAAAGTTCGCGCAGCAGAACTAATATAACCAAATTACGCCAAACAAGTGATGCAGGTATAAATTATAAAGATAATCCTGCTACCACTAAAGAATTTTGGGAGGATGCCAAGATATTTATGCCGCAACATAAAGTACATATTTCATTACGATTAGATGAAGATATCATTAATTATTTTAGAGAAGAGGGAAAAGGGTATCAATCTAGAATAAATGCTATTTTAAAGGCCTATATAAATATGCATCCTCATCAAAATAAATAATGCATAATTAGAAACTCATGTTACGCACCGCTTAACTTCTCGTCATCCCGCGCAAGCTTTTAGCGCGGGACCTAGCGCCTTTAAGATTGCGGGCTGTCGAGCAAATAAGTCACTGGGTCCCGTGCTAAAAGCATGCACGGGATGACGAAAAGTTGATAGCAGTGCGTAACATACATGAAGAAAAAGGGGTCAAGTGCCATCTGTTTATATAACATATAGAGTGATGGCACTTGACCCCCCTTTCCCCTTTTTTTCTCCACCGTTCGCCCTGAGAAAGTATCTGAAGGCGAACGGTGTATTTTCGTTTCAACAGATTATATTTAAGGCTTAAATGAAGATGAAGGCTTATCAGGAAGTGGAAGAAGCCAAGGCGCATAACCATAAATCCCACCACGGCCACACACAATCTCTGTCATACGTGCCCAATGTTTTTTTTGCTCTTCTTCGTATTTATTCTGAATGCTCAACGCTGTCTCTTTTCTTTCTACCGGTTTTTCTTTTTTTCCAAATAAAAACATAAACACTCCCCTAATTAAAATGTGAATAAATCATAAATATGCAGTTAAGCACAACAATTAAATTGCAACCTCAGCTTTAATATGCGGATGTGCTTGATAATTTAGGATTTCGAAATCATCATAAACATAATCAAACAAGGATGCGGGTTTTCGTTTTATATGTAAGCTTGGCAATGGAAAAGGGGTTCGCTGCAGCTGCAAATCGACCTGCTCTCTGTGATTAGAGTAAATATGGCAATCACCCCCGGTCCAGATAAATTCGCCCACTTCTAAATCACATTGTTGCGCTATCATATGGGTTAATAATGCATAAGATGCAATATTAAATGGCACCCCTAAAAAGGCATCGCAAGAACGTTGATAAAGTTGGCATGATAATTTTTTATTAGCCACATAAAATTGAAACAATAAATGACAAGGTGGTAAGGCCATTTTCGTTAAATCACCCACATTCCAAGCATTCACAATAAGACGTCTTGAATCCGGATTGATTTTGATTTGATGAATTAACTCGCTCATTTGGTCAATGATTCGACCATCTGCTGTTTCCCAGGCACGCCATTGCTTGCCATACACGGGACCAAGATTACCGGCTACATCAGCCCACTCATCCCAAATAGTCACTTTATTTTCATGCAAATAACGGATATTCGTGTCACCTGACAAAAACCATAGCAATTCATGAATAATACTTCGCAAGGAAAGCTTCTTCGTTGTGACCAATGGAAAACCTTTAACCAAATCAAAACGCATGGAATAAGCAAATACACTCACCGTACCTACACCAGTTCTATCGGTTTTTACCGTACCGTTATCACGAATATGCTTTAAAAATGCTAAGTATTGGTCCATTTTTTTTGCCTATATGCTATAAAAAATAAAATCACCCCTAATAAAAACATAGGAATGCATAACAACTGGCCTTTTGTTAACCAGCCAAACGCTATAAAACCAATTTGAAAATCAGGTTCACGGAAAAATTCTACCAAAAATCGGAACGCCGCATAAGCCATCAAAAATAAACCCGTGACAGCATAACGCGGTCGTTGCTTCCTAGAATAAGCCCATAAAATAATAAATAATAAAATTCCTTCTAATCCTAACTCGTATAATTGCGAAGGATGTCTTGGATCAAGACCTGCATTGGGAAAAACCATAGCCCAAGGAACATCTGTGACTCTACCCCACAACTCCCCATTAATAAAATTACCCACACGTCCAGCACCTAGACCTAAAGGAACAGCAGGTACAATAAAATCAGTAATATCAAAAACAGATTTATGAATTTTTTTAGCATATAACCATAATGCTACAAAAACGCCTAATAACCCGCCATGAAACGACATGCCACCTTTCCAAACTTGAAATAATATCCATGGATTAGCAAGAAAATCAGGCCAGATATAAAATAATACATACCCTATACGACCACCTAGAATGGTACCTAAGGCCGTATAAAACACTATGTCGGATAATTGGTCTGCCGTAAATCCTCGTGGAAAAGATGAGTGTTTAATACGCCACGTTAACACAGCCCAACAAACCGTAAAGGCAAATAAATAAGATAACCCATACCAGTTCACAGATAAGGGACCCAAGTGAAAAGCAACTGGATCAATTTGGGGATAAGTTAACATACCATGAAATCCTTAATGCATAAAAAACATCATTTGTATCGCCATAATAAACAAAAACAAAGCAAATACATATTTTAATAAAACAGCAGAAAGTTTATAAGCCATAAAAACACCTATAGGAGCAAAAATAATACTAATCATCGAAACTCCCAAAAAAGCAGGCCAATATATATAACTTGTGCTGTAAGGAATATTAAAATCTGTAAAAAAACCCGCCGAAATAAATCCGATGGTCGCAATCACCGCAGCGGTGATTCCACATGCGACAGAAGTTCCCACTGCATCCCGCATTGGCAATTTGCAATAAAGAAAAAAAGGCACCCACATGGTACCCCCTCCTACACCCAATAAACTAGAAAGCATGCCTATTAAAGCTGAAAACCCCATTATCAAATGGGATGAGATCGTTTTTAACTTATACTCTTCGGAAGCATCATGGTCAAAAAACAACATATGTATGATAATAAACAAAAGGAAAACACTAAAAATACGGCTAAGAAAACTCGAAGGAAGAAAACATACAAGCATCATTCCTATGATAATTCCTACTAATAATCCTGGAAAAACCGTTTTAACCATTAACCAATTGACTGTGCCACGTTTGTGATGCGCATAAAGACTTGAACCAAGCGTGACAATCATAATGGCAAGTGACGTACCTATGGCCATACGCATATGTATTTCAGCGGATATATCAGGATTATACAAAAATAAAGCTGCCAAAGCTGGCACGACCACTATGCCGCCACCTAAACCTAACATACCTGACATGGTTCCAGCGAAGATCCCTGTCAATAGATACCAAAGCATCATCGCTTACCTGCTCGAATAAGACTTCCTAACCCTGCTTTTTCTAATTCCAGCTCCATATGACAACGTATCATCACCGCACTTTCCATGCTAAGTACCTCCTGAAGTAATTTACTCGCTTTTTTTAACGTAAACTGACGTATAACCCATTTCATGCGAGCAATAGATGATGCACTCATACTTAAGGAATCAAAACCCATCGCGACTAATAAAAGAACAGCGACTGGGTCACCCGCCATTTCTCCACAAATACTCACGTGTTTGCCTTCTTGATGCGATGCTTCGACCACCTGCAACAAAGCACGCAAGACAGCAGGATGTAATGAATCAAATAAATTGGCCACTCTTGTATTGTTTCTGTCTACTGCTAACAAATATTGGGTTAAATCATTGCTCCCTGCCGATAAAAAATCGACACGTTTTGCAATAGCACGCGCTTGATAAACGGCTGAAGGAACTTCTATCATGACGCCAACCTCAGGCATCTCAATGGAATAACCTTCATCTTTAACATCGGCAAAAGCCTTTTTCATTAAACGTAGTGCTTCGTCCACTTCACCTACATCTGTAATCATGGGCAACATAATGCGTAGATTATGGTAAGATTCACTCGCACGTAGCATAGCGCGCACTTGTACTAAAAATATTTCCGGATGATCGAGAGAGATACGAATACCACGCCAACCTAAAAAAGGATTATCTTCTTTGACAGGGAAATAGGATAACGATTTATCACCACCTATATCAAGCGTACGCATAGTGACAGATCGTGGCGAAAATGAAGCTAATAATTGTTTATAAATAACCCGTTGTTCTTCGCCAGACGGAAAACGATCGCGCATTAAAAAGGGCGTTTCAGTACGATAAAGACCCACACCTTCAGCACCCGCTGCAAGCGATAAACTCACATCCGTACCTAAACCTGTATTCACCATGAGTGCAATTCTATGTTTATCTTTAGTCTGCGCGGGTTTATCACGCAAAATTTGCAATGATTTGTCTAATTCACGCTCTTCGAGAACAACGCTCTCAAATTCATCACGGACGGCTGAGGTAGGATTAATATAAATTTGGCCATAATAGCCATCGACTATCATTTCTTTATCTTGTAATTCATAAATGGGAATATCACTCACACCCATGACGGTGGGAACATTCATAGCACGCGCTAAAATGGCCACGTGTGAACTACTCGAACCTTTTGCCGAAATAACTGCAACCAAACAACCCTCTGGAACTTCAGCTAAATCTGAAGCTGTCAATTGTTCGCCAATTAAAATCGTTTTATCCGCATACTTAGGCAATGCCTTTTCATTTCTTTGCAGATAGCCTAATACCCTATGACCTAAATCTTTGATATCGATAGCACGTTCACGTAAATATTCATCTTCTAAACTTTCAAGATGGCGAACATGGGATTGTATAACTTTACGTAATGCACCTTGCGCCCAATGACCCTCACGAATGAGCTGAATAATTTCCGCACCTAAATCGGATGCATCCAACATACGTTGATACACTTCGAAAAGTGATTGTTCAGCTAAAGGTAAATTAGGATGTAAACGTTCGCCGAGTTTACGAAAATCCTCTCGACTTGATGCGAGAGCCGCCTCAAGTAGCTCGATTTCGGCTGGAATATCTTCCGCTTCACGATCAGGAACTCCATCTAAATCGAGAAGTTGATATACCACTACGCCACAACCTATACCTACTCCAGGAGAGCTGGGAATTCCCGAATAAATCAGATTTTCCTGCTTTACTTCATGGGTTTCGTATAAACCAGAAACAGCGCCTGTCGCTTCTGCATGTGCAATAATCGATGCTAATTGAGCCGCCAGTGTCACCAAAAAAGCTTCTTCAGACTCATCATAACGTCTGGACTCTTCTTGTTGGACAATCAATACACCTAAGACTTGACGATGATAAATAATAGGCGTACCTAAAAATGCCTTATAATTTTCTTCACCCACTTCAGGCACTTGTAAAAAACGTGGATGTTTCTCTGCATCATCAATGTTAATAGGTTCTTCACGCTCGCCGACTAAGCCAATAAGCCCTTTATCGACAGGAATACGCACAATACCGACGGCTTTTGGATTTAAACCTTGCGTTGCCATTAAAACGTATTCACTACGTCTGCGATCTAATAAGAAAATAGAACAAGCTTGCGTATCCAATGCTTTAGCAACGCGCTTAACCATAATATTAAGCGCTTCTTTAAAATCTTCGGCACCTGCGACTTCTTGTATGATGCGCCGTAAGGTCTTTAGCATGCATACCTCTACTTACTTATTGTTTCCCAAAAACGTTTCGATAATACGATACGCGCAAATTCTTTCATTGCGAGGCTATAGACTCTCCGCTTAAATGCCACGACTTGAGTCAAAGGATACCAATAGGATACCCAGGCCCAAGAGTCAAACTCAGGAGTCCCTGTCTTTGCCAAATCAATATTCGACTCATCGGTCACTAACTGTAATAAAAACCATTTCTGTTTTTGGCCAATGCAAACAGGTGTGGAATGATGTCGCACTAATCTTTTAGGTAAACGATAACGCAACCATCGACGCGTCATCGATAGTATTTTGACATCTTCGGTTTTCAATCCCACTTCTTCATACAGCTCCCTAAACATAGCTTGTTCTGGGGTCTCATTTTCATGCATTCCACCTTGAGGAAACTGCCAAGCAAGCTTGCCCACTCGCTTCGCCAAAAAAACCTGGCGTTTGGCGTTGACCATTATAATACCTACCCCATGTCTGAAACCATCTTCATCAATCACTTAAGAACCACCCATACTGAAATCTATTGAATGAATTTTATATAATGATGCTATTATGCATTATTTTTCAAAATATACACGAATCAGCAAACATAATCTTATGATAAAAACGAAGTTTAACATGTTAATAGGTTTACTTATCCTAGCAATGATCAGTATTTTCTTTTCTATTGCAAAAGGCAGCACTTCAATAAGCTTTTCTCAACTGATTGAAGCCATCTCAAGATCTCAAAACTCCATTATTTATCAAATTATCGTTGAATTACGTATTCCTCGCACCCTAAGCGCCTTTGTCACAGGCGGGCTATTAGCAATGTCAGGTGTTATCATGCAAATATTACTGCGAAATCCATTAGCTGATCCTTATATCTTAGGGATTTCAGGAGGCGCTGCTTGTGCCTCATTATTGTGCTTATTTTTTGGGCTAGCAGGATATTGGCTAACAGGTGCCGCTTGGCTTGGCAGCCTTTGTGTCATGGCAATCATACTGGCCTTATCTCAAAAATACCACTCTTGGGACTCCGAAAAAATTTTACTTACAGGCGTTGCACTTACCAGTGGGTTTTCAGCCTTCATTAGTTTTATTCTCATGATCAGCAGCGATAGAGAATTACACAGTATGTTATTTTGGCTATTAGGAGATTTAAGCTATGCTCACAAACCTTACATCGAAAGCGTCATCTTATTTATTGCAGTGTTACTCGGCTTAAGTCTTGCAAAACAACTCAATGTACTTGCCAGAGGTAATCGAGAAGCTGAATCACTAGGCATTCAGCTTTCAAGCTTGCACAAAAAACTCTATCTATTATGCTCATTATTAACAGCAACTGCTGTGGCCCTTGCAGGTTGTATTGGTTTCATCGGACTCATTGTACCGCATGTGTTACGTCTTATAGGAGGTTACGATCATCGATGGCTTATACCAAGTAGCGTATTGCTAGGTGGAAGTTTATTAACGATTGCTGATACTTTTTCTCGATTTCTTTTTGCACCACAACAACTACCCGTTGGCATGATTATGGCTTTCCTAGGTATACCTGTTTTTTTATGGTTATTGAATAGCGGTTCTCGCTAATGAATGCACTATTACAAGTAGAAAATATGACGCTGTCAATTGCTGAGAAAATTCTCTGCCAAAAGCTTAATTTTATGGTATATCCGGGAGAAACCTGGGGAATATTAGGCCCTAATGGATGTGGTAAAACGACATTATTACATACGATAGCAGGTTTTCGTAAATTTACAGGCAACATAAAACTATTCGCAAAAAATCTTGATACCATTCCAAAACGTGAATTAGCAAAAACCGTAGGTATTTCACTTCAAGAAACACATGATGTATTTCCACAAACGGTTTTTGAATTATGCACCCTAGGACGTTACCCTCATTTGAATTTTTTCTCCTATGAAAGTGAGATAGATAAAAAAATCATCCTACAAGCACTTACCGCTATGGAATTAATCGAGTTACGTGATCAAAAAATTCAAACACTTTCAGGTGGTGAACGACGACGTTTAACGCTTGCAACGTTACTTACTCAAGCTCCACAACTTTATTTATTAGATGAACCGACCAATCATTTAGATATTCATTATCAAATAAAAATACTCCATCACTTCAAAAATCTTGCTGAATCAACATCAATAAGCGTAATGATGTCTTTACATGATATCAATTTGGCTGCGCAATTTTGCGATCATATTTTAATGATATTCAAACAAGGTGATTATTTGGCTGGACCCACATCAATGATACTTAATCCAAGCAATCTTTCACGCTTATATCAACACCCTATGTCTATGATAGGTAAGCACTTTGTTCCAACGTTTGAAAAGGAAGTCAATAGTTGATACTCTGATACAAACAAACGGAATAAATCAGGGAGATTCATTATGTTATCCTATTTCAGCAGCAAAACTCCCGCGCCAAAAAAAGACAATCCTGTTGCAGACGAAAAATTAATACATTATGAAGATTACCTTGAGCTAGCCAATAGACTTGAACAAGCAAAAGATCGAATTCAAGAACTTGAAACGACACTTGAAGCAAAAGAACAATTGCATAATGAATTACACCAAAAACTCCACCTCTTAACGACCTCCATTGAACAAGAAAAATCAATATTTCAAGAACAACGCCTTCAATTTACTCAAGAAGAAGATACTTTAACTAATGAAATTGCATCACTTAAAGTCGATTTATTAAAACAAGAAGCTCATTATGAAAATTTACGTAAAAAAACGGTAGAACTTCAAATAGAACAAGAAGCACAACTCGAATTACAACAACAACATAAAATTCTACAAGAAAAAATGGATGCTAAAGAACGTGAATATGAAATGTTAGTTAAAAAAATAGCTGAACTTGAATCAGCAAAACAACAAGCTGAAGAACATTTGATAAAAGAAAAAAATGAACATAAAGAAACAAAATCCGCATTAGAAATTGAAAAAAAAGCAAGACAACCCAAACCTCAACATATCAATGAAAAAAAAGAAACACCCGCATTATTACCCCGCGTAGTAAACAATAACACGACGTTGTTTAATTCAAATAATCAAAAATCCTTCTTGCGTAAACCTATCTATCCGGAACCATGGGAATATTACGCGGGGTTTTGATAAAGTCTTGCTTGCAAAATGGATAAAAATCAAGGAATATTTTCCTTACCTCTAATAGGTACAACACAAAAGGAATAGATATCATGCAAGGCAGAGACTCTTTTGCAAAACCACATATTTCAATCGATGATAATGAAGATACCCTCTCAACCGATTTACAATCTCCACAATTTTTTATACCAGAAGACTATACTACGGATGAATTAGAGCCATCTACACAACTTGAAGATTTACAACAACTTTTAGAAATAGCACATCAAAATGAAGAAAATGCTAAACAACATCTAGCAGAAATGGCAGAAGACTTAGATGCATCTCTTAAAGCTCTGGAAGATTTGAAAGTAGAATTTAAAGTCGCAAAAACTCAAGATTCACTTATCATAAATAACCTAAAAGAAACTGTTAAAAGTTTATATGATAAACAAGATACTACAGCTGATTTAATTGAAACACTTCGCAAAGAACTCGACCAATCCACATATAATCTGAATGTAGAAAAACTCGTTAATGCTAATTTAAAATCAAATTTAGATGATATTAAATGTCGTTTTGAACAATCAGAAGCTGGCCTTAAAAAAGTCATTCTCAAGCAATCTCATATGTTAGCCAGCAAGGA
>Ga0207073_1125_pt1 | contig 14471 bp, 6 predicted proteins | sample Alteio_BWMinHeat_65_FD_153575 | JGI IMG/M metagenome (GOLD analysis project Ga0207073, IMG submission 153575) | Enriched cells from forest soil in Barre Woods Harvard Forest LTER site, Petersham, Massachusetts, United States -... | ecosystem: Environmental > Terrestrial > Soil > Temperate forest >...
TCAAATGCAAGAATGTGTTCATCGTGATGAATAATTGTTCCAGGGGATTCCCCACTGATAATTTTACAAAATATACAATCCATAACAAAATCTCAAAATTAATATTTAATGCGATAATAACGTGTCTAAAACAGATATTTATTACTAAACGTGAGTTTTTGAGCCTATTCTACGATCATATTTTGGCACCATATCTAGTGGTTGTATATCAATAATTAGTTTTTTACCTAATTCATGTAATGCATCATCAATTAAGTCCATTCTAGAATGATGATCCAAATCTAGTAATCGACGAACTTGACGTGCATCGCAATGCAATTTATCAGCCAACTCGACTTGAGTAACATTTCTGTCACGCATTGCTTGATAAATTGCAAGTTTAGATGCGATAAGTGGTGGTAATACTACCGTTTCTTGACCGACTTTTGGTTTTGATGGTTGAGGAATATTTCTTCTTTCATCTACATAACCAGATAACGCAACAACCAATGCATCCTGCGCCCATTCTAGCGCATTATCTTTACTAGCACCAATCGTCATCGCTTCAGGAATATCTGGAAATTCAGCGATAATGCTATCACCATCTTTCGTTAATATTACAGGATAAGCTTGTTGCATAAACACCTCAAAATTTTTAAATGTCTTTAAATTCTATCCCTAATTGTTTACAAATTTTTTTCAGAAATACAGGACCCATGTCAGCATCACCATGAACAGGAATAGTAGCTTGATTTTCTTTATATTTAGCTAACACATGCCCGCCCTTTCCTCGTCCTTCAACAATTTCAACACCTATTCTGCGAAGCTTTTGGATAAATTGTTTAACTTTCATACTAAATCCTTATCACCAAGGACAAGTATAGGACATATGTGTCCTCTTGTCAAGGGCATTTCTTAAAAATTATATTACGATTAATTAGCTAACATTATGATTTTTATTGATTATAATTAATAGTTACTAGCTAATAAAATGATAAATAGAAAGGTACTGTTATTGCGATACTCACTTGCAATCGTAACGTCGTTACGAAATCGATGTTGCGCAGCACCAAACTTACCATCAGTAACTCACAGACCACATAAACAGCTACTAGCAATAAAAGATGCTTATCTCTATGTTAAGTTGCAATTCAGTGTCACTATGAAACTAACAAGCTACACTGAATGCTCTTTATGCTTATTTTTATTAGCGATAAGAGACTTATGATTTACTAATAGTGTCATGAATGATGGACTCACTATGCTTTTATAAAGCATATTACGTAACACGAAAAATATTGAAACGCTAAAAACCACCTGAAAAGTTTACGAAAGGTAGATATACAACGTCTTTGCAAACCTACTCTCTTAGGGCTTCACTTACTTAGCGGGAATTGCTGGAAGAACTCCAGCCATTCCCGCTATCGATTTTTAGATTTTTTTTTGAACGTTACGAAATGCCAAAATGTGGGTTAATAAATTCGAGACATAGCAGTTTATTAATATGCAGTATTACATATGCAGATACATGTTACGATCCTAACTATGATTGTTAAAAATCTGTGTCGTTGTTACTTTCTAGATGAATTTTGCGAAAAAATTGATGGATAATTGGCGCAAATATGATTCCAACCAGCACTATAAAAGCAAGACCGCTAAATAATGCATAAAATCCGGCAAATAACTTTCCTTCTATTGTATTCAGCGGAGAAAGCGGGCCCATACCAGACAAGATCATAGCGGCATTAGCAAAAGCATCAACCCAAGACATATGTTCAAAAACATGATAACCGAGCATGCCAATATAAAGAGATAAGGATGTAAAAATAACCGCCCATATCAAATTACGAATTAAATGTAAATAAAATGCGTGTCGATGTTTCCTTTGTTGAAGCATACAAACCCCAAATAAAAAATGGAAATCATTACAATCGTTTTTCATTATAATACGTTATGAATCATTTGAATATTAGCAAAAACCCTTCAATTACTTATAGCGGTTTCAAAAAGTATTCACGGAAAAATCATCTTCATGTTTTTTTTAAATGACAGGCGTGCCTATAATGGATAATAGTTGATGATGCATTAGGTGTCATTTTGGTGGCTTCATCAAGAACAAGGACAATTGATCATGAATCACATGAAATTAACCATCGACGCCGAACTCGAAAAACTCCAGCGTGAATCATTCGATTATTTTATACATGAAGCAAACCCCGTAAATGGATTAATAATAGATAAGACCACAACAAATTGGCCTGCCAGTATCGCGGCTACCGGTCTTGCCTTGGCTTCTTATCCTGTTGCCGTTGAACGCGGTTTTATGTCTCGCGCCAAAGCAGTAGAACGAACGCTCACTACACTACAATTTTTCTGGAACAGTCCGCAAGGTCCTGAACCCGATGCAACAGGTTACAAGGGTTTTTATTATCACTTTCTCGATATGCAAACAGGACGACGTGCTTGGGTTTGCGAATTATCTACCGTAGATACGACTTTTTTATTAGCCGGCATGTTGACGGCAAGTATTTTTTTTGATGCAGATTCTGCCCAAGAACGAGAAATTCGCACACTGGCTGATCGACTCTATTCCCGTGTTGACTGGCAATGGGCGCAAAATGAAGGCGATACAGTGACACATGGATGGAAACCAGAAAGTGGGTTTCTACCTTATCGCTGGGAAGGTTATGATGAAGCATTGCTGCTTTATATTCTTGGTCTCGGTTCACCTACACATCCGCTGCCTCAAAACAGTTATACGGCATGGGCCTCTACTTACGAATGGAAACAAGTATACGGTTATGATTATCTCTATGCGGGCTCCCTATTCACTCACCAACTATCGCATATTTGGGTGGATTTCCGCGATATTCAAGATACGTTTATGCGCGCGCAAGAGAGCAATTATTTTGAGAACAGTCGGCGCGCAACTCATGTGCAACGACAATATGCTATCCATAATCCACTCAAGTATGAAGGGTATAACGCCTGTTGTTGGGGAATTACCGCAAGCGATGGTCCAGGCCCAGACAGCTATAAAATAAACGGCATTGAGCGTCAATTTTTCAATTATGTGGCACGTTGTATACCTTATGGTCCCGATGATGGCACGATTGCGCCATGGGCTGCTATCACATCATTGCCTTTTGCGCCTGACATCGTGTTGCCTTTGATCGATCATTGCATTTACGAATTAAAGCTCAAAGAAGGCAATCGTTACGGTTTTAAAGCGACATTCAACCGAACTTATCGGAAAGAGCCTTATTCATCAGGCTGGGTGTCGCCGTGGCATTATGGCATCAATCAAGGGCCTATTATCTTGATGATCGAAAACTATCGTACAGGTTTTGTGTGGTTCCTAATGCGAAACTGCCCCTATATTATTAATGGGCTCAAACGCGCAGGATTTACTGGCGGCTATCTAATAACAAATTGATATGATGAACCTCGCCATCATCTAACAAGGTGATAGCATTTCCATTCACCGCAATCTCATCGAGCCACATGCCGTCTTTATCTGATGCACGATTCACAATAATCTTGTACACCGTCTTGCCATAATGGTAATCCAGCGTAAAACCATCCCAATCGTCTGGCAGCATAGGTGACAAACGTAATCGCTTGCCTTCTTCTAACGTTATTCCCAACAATGTTTCAATTATTAGACGATATAACCAGCCCGCTGATCCTGTATACCAACTCCAGCCGCCATGCCCAATATGAGGCGCAACACTATAAATATCCCCCGCAACCACATAGGGTTCAATTTTATAACGTTCAATTGCCGCTGGTGTGCTGCCATGGTTAATGGGGTTTAGAATATGTAAGAGCTGCCAGGCGAGCTGTTTTTCACCTAACTCAGCAAATGCCATCGCTGCCCAAATGGCGCCGTGAGTATATTGACCGCCATTTTCGCGGATGCCTGGCACATAGTCTTCTATATAGCCAGGACTTGGTCTCGATTTATTGAAGGGTGGATCAAGTAATTTAACCAAGCCATCTGATGTGCTGACTAAATGCTGGTAGAGAGATGCCATCGCAGTTTTTGCTCGTGAAGAATTTGCAGCGCCTGATAATACCGACCAACTCTGTGCAATGGAATCAATCTGACATTCACTATTGCTGGCTGATCCAAGCGGTGTACCATCATCGAAGTAAGCACGTCGATACCATTCCCCATCCCAACCATGCGTTTCTATCTGTTGTTGTAGTTTATTAGCTTCTGTCTCACAACGCGCAGCAAAGTCGTTGTCACCGAAGCGAGCAGCGAGTGGTGCAAAGCGTTTTAACACGCTATAGAGAAAAAACCCGAGCCAAACACTCTCACCTTTACCATCTTTGCCAACTTTATTCATCCCATCATTCCAGTCACCTGAACCCATCAGCGGTAAACCATGCGCACCAAATTTGATGCCATGATTAATTGCTCGCACAGCATGTTGATACAGGCTTACGGCAGCACTACCCACTGTCGGTAATTCGTAATACGACTCTTCGTCTTCTTTCAGCAATCGTCCTTGCAAAAAAGGAATGGTTTCATCGAGGATAGCGTCATCACCGCGTGCGTTAATATAATGACAAATTGCAAACGGGAGCCATAAGTAATCATCGGAACAGCGCGTACGTACGCCGCGGTTTTCTGGTGGATGCCACCAATGCTGCACATCACCTTCCTCAAACTGATGTTCTGCACATAGTAATATATGTGCTCGAAGCAATGTTGGTGCCACATGCGTGAGTGCCAGAACATCCTGTAATTGATCACGAAACCCAAATGCGCCGGATGATTGATAATATCCAGTGCGTCCCCATAATCTGCTTGATAATACCTGATATAACAACCAGCCGTTGGCTAATAGATTTACAGCAGGATCAGGTGTGTTCACGCACACCACATTCAATGTTTGTTGCCAATATTGGCGTATCGATGTAAGAGCAGCTTGAGCTGCTGTGATGCCATGATAACGCTCAGCTAATGTGTCAGCATCTTGCCTATTTTGTCCAGCACCTAACGTAAACACAATCTCACGCGATTGGTCTTCTGCCAAATTAAATGTTAATTGGATCGCACCGCAAGGATCAAATCCGGCACCTACACGTCCTGATAAACGTTTGCGCTTCAGTGCAGCTGGTTGATGATGTGATCCATGACGGCCGAGAAATTCAGTGCGATCGCCAGAAACTGTGCGTGTAATTAAGTCTAAATGAGAAGTAGCAGCATCAAAAAACGCTGTGCGTTCACCAAACTCAGTGTTGTAATGATTCTGCGCTAACAATACGCCACTTTGTGAAAGTTCAGTGACCACATGCATTGCATTTTTGCTACGTAAATCACCTAGCACCCAAGCAACAAAACCTGTTGCAGATAATTGACGACGGCGCATGGAATCATTACGTATTTTTAATACGATAAACTTCACCGGTGCATCGTGTGCCACATACATCCATAATTCTGAATGAATACCGTTTTCATCATGTTCAAAAACACTGTAGCCAAAACCATGGCGAATTTGATAATCACCATGCCCAGGGCACGGCAACGCTGTTGGCGACCAGACAATACCTGTTTCATCATCACGTAAATAAAAAGCTTCGCCTGATGAATCTTTCAATGGATCATTATCCCAAGGCGTTAAGCGAAATTCGTGGGAATTTTCAATCCAGGTATACGCTTGACCACTTTCAGACACCAAGGTACCAAAATTAGGATTCGCCAACACATTGACCCAAGGTGCGGGTGTATGTGCACCTTCAACTAAACGGATAAGGTATTCATCACCAGTACGTGTGTAACCGCCTAAGCCGTTAAAAAATTGTAAATCATCTGGAAACGATGAAGACTTGCGAGTGGTAATACTGCGTGTTAATTTACTGACATTCAAAGCGGGCATGAGGGGCGGACTCACACGGCGGCGGCCCAACTGTTCTCTCAACGAACCGCGTTTATCTGAGAGGATGACTCTTGCAACCGATTGCAGCAGGATACGATCTTCTAATGAGATTTGTTCAGCAATCCGCACCATAATATTGCCTGTATGACCTGTGCTAGTATGACCGTTGATTAAACTCATGAGTTGATCTTGTAATGATTGTCGGTAGCTGTTGCGCTCTTCATTCAAGATCACTAAATCGACAAACAAACCTTTGCGCCGCCAATAAGCTTGTGCTTGAATTAATTGTTGAACGAGCTCAATGTTAGCGGCTTCTTCGATACGTAGTAACACAATCGGTAAATCACCTGAAATGGCATAACTCCATAAACTCGATTGTCCACGTCTGTTACTCGCTAGAATATGTGGATCGGCACGACGCGTATTACTCGTGTAAATGATAGCGCCAGCAAGCCTACCATAGAGTTGTGCATTTGCTTCAGAAATATTCAGCTGATGCAGCAGCACTTGTCCATATGTCCACGCCAAACTGAAAATACGGTTTGCTAAATGACGATCCTGATATTTTTCGCTTAACGTTATACAATGTTGGCGTGTATCAGCAACACCTGTCAAGAGATCGAAAATGACTAACGCATCGGGTGCAAGCGTCACTCGACAACGAATGGCGATAATTGGATCAAGCACAGTGCCTTCAGTATTGGAAAGATCGCCTTTTTCTATCATAGCAAGCGGTGAGCTCAACGTACGTCCGCGGCCGACAAAACGTGTCCGATCTGTTTCAAATGACAACGTATAAAGTTCTTCGCTATAAACATTCAACAGATGACATAACCATGGCGAATTACCGTTTGCATCAAGTGACCTGCGTGTGGCCAAGATGGTACGATATTCTGGCAAGAGTTCAGTTTCGACAAATAAATTACTAAATGCAGGTTGCGCAAGGTCAGCACCCTCGGGCCCCATCACAATTTCAGCATAGCTGGTAAACTCAATGGTGCGGCTGACCTTGGCACGGTTATGCATGCGTAATCTACGTAATTCAATATCATCTTCTGGCGAGACCACCACTTCAGTATGCAAATCTAAGCGATGATCACTGCGACTGAATTCTGCATGTGCTTCTGAAAAGACAACTTTAAAATTCTCTATTGTATTCACGGTGGGTTGGTAGGTAGTCGACCAAAATTCGCCTGTCGCTACATCACGCACATAACTAAACAACCCCCAATCATCGCAAGTGCTATCTTCACGCCATCTTGTCACAGCAATATCATTCCAACGACTGTAACCGCCGCCCGCTTGGGTGATCACTGAATGATAGCGACCATTCGATAATAATTGAACTTGTGGCGTACGCGTATTTGGACTATTAAATATCCTCATTGATGCTTCAGGACGATCAGATGCAGCATCGCCATCTAGTGATTGAGGTATTTGTAAATAAGAGGCGGTTGGTTTTGGAATGCGTTCCTGCAACAGCAGTAGTGTTGCCTGAAAAAGTGGATCGGCGACAAAGCGCTGTTGCATAGGTTGATTGTGCAGCAGATAGGAAAATGATAACAGCGTCATCCCTTGATGATGCGTCATAAATGAACGTATCAGCGCTCTTTTACGATCACGCGGCAAGCGTGTTGCTGTAAAATCAATTGCTTCATAAAAACCAAACTTGCCACAAGCATACTCTTTTGCCAAACGCTGCAAATTCTGACACGCAGCTTCTGGTGCCACCATCAATGCCATGGCACTTGCATAGGGAGCGACCACCATGTCTTCTTCCAAACCACGTTTTAAACCTAATCCTGGCACACCAAATGCACGATACAAATAATTAAATTGCGTATCGACTGCATAATATCCTGATTCTGATACACCCCATGGCAAATCACGCTCTTTTCCATAGGCAATCTGATGGCTCACCGCTGCGTGATACGTTTGATCAAGCAGCGTACCTGCATAAGTAGGCATCACCAAAAGCGGCATTAAATACTCAAACATGGAGCCGCTCCACGAAATCAGGATAGGTTCACCATCTCTTGATGCCAAGAGCCGCCCTAGTGCAAACCAACTGTCTTGCAACACTTGTCCTTGGGCAATGGCAACAAAGCTGCCAAGACGTGCTTCAGAAGAAAGCAAATCGTAACTGCTGGAATCTCGTTTCTGTTCATCGACATTAAAACCAATGGTCATCAAGTGACTGACTTCATCGTAAAGGAAGCTGATATCCATTTGCGCTAATGAAAATGCATCTGCTGCAAGTCGATCAATCAATTCGATACGTGCTGTAGCCTCAGCCTTTGATGCCAAATGTGTCATATCGCGCAAAGTAACCGTTGCTGGTAATCCCGGGAACGCTGCAAACAAATTGATTTCATCACGTAATGCATAACAATGTAACAATAGTTTGTTTGACCACTCAGACGTTTCATTAATGTGTTCTGCAGCCACACATAACTCATGACAACAAATGGAGGCGAGAGACCAACTGGTAAATGCAGATCGTGCATTGTGCAACAATTTCTGAAAATGCGTGACAGTTGGCAGAGGCTTAAGAGACTCCGCCAATACGGCAAAAGTATCTTCTAAGCCATCTAAATAGCGAACATTCAGTAACGGTGCATCAGAGAGCTCGAGCAGTCCTTGTCGTAATGTCAAAAGATGGCCGGCTAAATTGCCGCTATCCACCGTCGAAATATAACGCGGCAAGAGAGGTGCTAGCGTTTCAGTATCGTACCAGTTATAGAAATGACTGCGATATCGTTCTAGCGTCATCATTGTTTGCAAGCTGTTTGTTGTGCGTTCAAGTAACTGTTTCATATTAATGTAGCCAAAATCATACGCTGACAAATTTGCCAGTAATGACAAACCCATATTAGTGGGTGATGTCCGATTTGCTATTTTTTCTACGGGTGCTTCTTGATAATTATCGGGTGGTAACCAATGATTTTCAGCTGTCATAAATGTATCAAAAAAATCCCACGTTTTACGTGCCATGCGATGAAGAAAATATATTTGTGCTAAATCCAGTTTGGGTTCTTTACGTTGAAAAGGCCGGCTTAACCAACGCATGATGAGCGGGGAAAACAACCAAAGAATGAGTAAGGGCAGCGCACAGATCAAAGAAGCAACATGATTATTCGTAAGCAACCCTATCGTGACAGCACATGCAGCAAGAGGTCCCATCCACATATGAGCAATCCATTCTGCTAAGGTATCCTTCTGTTGTTTATTAAGTTGGTCGCAAGGCGTCCATTCTAACAAATGACGTCGTGATACTAACACGCGCCAGATGGTGCGTAAGATCGCATCCAGGCTGTACCAAGCCTCGTGTGGCAAACAAGTCAAATATAAAATGAATTGCTTTGCAGCGCGGTTACCAGTCCGAATAATATTAGCGATATGCTGGCTTTCCAGCATATCTTGTGGTTTGTATGCCAACTCGAGTAACGTTTTCACTATTGACGGTAGCAACACAATAGCAAGTATCAACCCAAACCAAAAACACGTTCTGGATAATATTGTAAAGCTTAAGCCGAATAACACAAAGAGTGCCACTGGCACTAAGCTACGACGTAAATTATCGAATAATTTCCATTTTGACAAAGCTGATAAGGGATTGCTGATGCGACGAAGATCACTGTTTAATACGGTGCGTAATAACCAGCCGACAAGTTGCCAATCACCGCGAATCCATCTGGCACGACGTTTAGCATCCACTAGATAATTATTAGGTGATTGTTCATACAATGGCACATCGCTTAGAAAACCAGAACGCAAATAACAACCTTCCAACAAATCATGACTGAGAATATGATTGTCAGGAAATCGTCGCCCCAACACTTGCTGGAATAACGCAACATCATAAATACCTTTACCCATGAATGAACCTTCGTGGAAGAGATCCTGATAGATATCAGAAACGATGCGAGTGTAAGGATCAATACCAAATTCATTGCCACAAAGCTGCACATAACGCGTTAAACCAGCGAGCGGTAACGTTTCACTCATGCGGGGCTGCAAAATACCATAGCCATTTACTACACGCTCAATTGCCGCATCAAAATGCGGTTGATTTAATGGATGCGCCATGGTACCGACATATTGTCTTGCAGATTCTCTCGGCAATTCTGTATCGCAATCGAGCGTAATCACATATTTGACGTCAAAAAGCACCTCTATACGTCCGACGATTAACGAAAAACTGGCCTGATTCTTCTCACGCAATAGATAATTTAAATCGGTTAATTTACCACGCTTTCGCTCTCGTCCCATCCAAACATTCTCGCTTGCATTCCATTCTCTAGGACGATGACATAGAAAAAAAATATCGCATTCTTTGCTGGCATAACGTTTATTCAATGACTCAATTTGTGTCTTTGCAAGCGTTAAGAGTGCTGCATCGTTTGGCATATGTTCATTTGATGCATCATTGAAATCAGTCAGTAACATAAAGTGCAAATGATTGTCGCGATTACCAAGGAAGCGTACTTCAAGCGCTTCAGTCATTGATTCGATTTTGGCAGGGTTTTGCAGCATGATAGGAACCACGACTAAGGTTCGATGAGAGGCAGGAATACCTGTACTGAAGTCCATACGTGGTAACGATCGCGGTTTTATCAATAATGTTGCGCCTAAATTAACGAGTGCCACGGCGAGTTGACTGACTGCGATTGTCAGAGTGATACCCATTACCAAAAGCCATCCGTCACTGATGCCGCTTTGATTAGCCTTGCTTAAGAGACCGTAAAGAAATCCACCGGTAATTAGGATGATGCATGCAAGATAACTTGGTACTGCCCGTTCACTGATAAAACAGCAGAACTTTTGCCAAAGAGAAGGGTGCATACCAATCGCATTCTTAAGCATCGGTAATCCTGCATCAATCAGATAAAAACCCACATGACAATCGCGGACACTTTCAGCATGACTACGATCATCGAGCGTGAGATTATCTAACTTAGTTTTTGCTAACTGGATCGCACACAAGGCTACCTCTTTCTCCGATCGCTTACTTGCACGAGATAAACGCTCCACCACATGACGATAGCGATCACGCGTACCAAAATCCATCTTGCTATAAGTGACAGTGGGATCCATTCGCAGCGTTTGTTCCACCTCACTCATTGTTTCAACGAAATCTCGCCAATCTACTTTACTTAAACGCCGCAGACTGTCGATACTATTACTGACGGTCATTTGATTAGCTGCTTGGTACTTGTTTTCCTCTTGCACCATCTGTTCTATCGTCAAGCCTTCTTCTGCTAGACGTTGCTCAATCCAACTGAGTGGTAACGCCAATGCAGCGCCTTGTAGACGACGTGCTAATTCGGCAACGAATGCACTACTCATAGGAGGATTTGCGCGCGCCATTTCTGCAATAATGATGACGAGTTCCTTTGGTTCTGATACGGCAACTTCTACCATACGATCTGCCCAGTTAGCAGCAAGATGGCGATCATTCCTATCCGCAACAATTCGCTGACTGACACTACTCAGGTTTTCAATCAAAGCAATACCGAGTGTGATCGGAATCGCCCATAACTCACCTAGTATCAAAGGAGTGATGCCTTGATAAGCTGCGACAAAACGGCTTAAACTTTCTAAATCCCAGCGTCCATCGCCATGTTCAATGATTTCAAGAGAAATGTCGTAAACCCGTGGATAACCGGACTTTCCGCCAGATAACTGGGGCAGTGATCTACCATATCCATGAGGAAGATGACGTCGAATAGCGGTGATTTGTTCCTGAATCAAATAAAAATTATCTAAGAGCCACTCTCTTGCCGGCGAGAAACCTTCAAGTGTTTTGCAAGACAACGTGTCACAAGACTTCTTTAATATGGCTTCACTTTCAGATAATCGATGCAATAACATAGCAGGCATGGATTTTTTTGAAAGCGTATGTGACAATGCGAGCGTGATACCATGACGTTCCATCTGATCAGCATTAAATAATTCTGCTGGAAGTGGGGGTTCTGCTAGACCTTCAACCGATGCTTTGCTTTTCAGATGTAGCCATTCTTGAATGCTATTAATTAACTGTTTGCTATCCATGTTAACATGTTGTCCCTAATACCTGTTTTATTAACTCTCGCAATCGTTGCAAGCCATCTTGTACATTTTTTCCTAAATGGATACGCAGTACTCGTCGCAGACGTTCTTGCAGCACAGTAAAATCACCTTGTGCTTGTGCAGTAATGACGGTCCCAAACGAGTAGCGATGACCTGGAATTGGAATGTCCTCATCATGATCTGCCGTGATTTGTAAAAATACGCCCGTGTTTGGGCCGCCTTTATAAGCTTGTCCTGTCGAATGTAAAAAACGCGGACCAAAACCAAGGCAAGTTGCTACCTTTTTGTGATCGCGAATCAGTATTCTGCTTTCTTGCAGGAGCGTTGTATGTTCATCTGACATATCAATGAATGCAGATAAATCCACATAATCACCTGCTTGTACGCGACTTAAATGTGCGCGTAAATAATCGATCATACTCGACTTTTCGGGTAAGTATTTATGAAGCTCAGTTAAGTTTTTTTCATCAGTAAACAGTGACAAACCATCTTCAGTAAAAAAGGGAGGTGGCATCGTCAATTGCCCCGATTTTTCATACTGATCGGTTAATTGCTCTGTCAGTAGTTTGCTTGCTTCAACATCAGGTTGATTAAATGGATTGATGCCAAGAATACTACCTGCAACCGCCGTTGCTATTTCCCAGCGAAATAATTCAGCACCAAGATGCATGATATCAGCTAAGTTGAGCAAGACAACCACAAAACCTGCTTCTGCTAATACGCGCATCATGCGATCCTGATTTGCATCAGGTGCTGATTCCAAGCGAATATACACAAATATGCGATCATTGCCATAGACACTAGGGAAGCCTATTGCTTCTTGATCAACCGGAATGAATCCTCTACCGTTCTTACCAGTGGATTCAGCTAAAAGTTGCTCAAGCCACGCCCCCAATGCGCGGATGGCAGGTGATGCAATCAGTGTCACTTTATTTTTACCTTGCTTTGCACAAACACCAAGAATCACACCTAAAACAACGCCTGGGTTATTTTTCGTTAAGGTAGTCTCCCTGCAAGCTTCCTGCATGGATTTGATATTCTGTAAAAATACGTTTACATTCACACCCATTAATCCTAATGGCACCATACCGAAATTAGACAGTGCAGAATAGCGTCCGCCGATGGATGGGATGCCATGAAAAACTGTGTTGAAATGCTCGTTCTTGGCCATCTTTTCAAGAGAAGTGCCAGGATCAGTAATCGCTAAAAAGTGATCGCCAACGTCCGTTTTATTCAATACAGTTTGAAGACGCATATAAAAATAGTCTTTAAAGATATTCGGTTCTAAGGTACTGCCTGATTTACTCGAAATAATAAAAAATGTTTTTGCCAAATTAATACGTTTTTCCAGATCACGAATTTGCCTAGGGTCGGTTGAATCTAAAATATGCAAGGTAGGGTAAGAATCACGTTTACCAAACGTCTCTGTCATCATAGCAGGACAAAGACTAGAGCCGCCCATGCCCATCAATACAATATCAGTGATATGATCACTTTTAATGTCATTCGCTAGCGTTTCAATACGGGATGCCTCGCTATTTTCTGCGCTCAACGTTAACCAGCCCAGCCATTTGCTTTCATCTGCATTTGTCCAAAGTGTTCTATCGCCTGCCCATAAACGTGCTGTTTTATTTTCTTGTTGCCAGGCATTCAGCTCAGCTTTTATTGCTTCTTTGTCATCTGGTGCACTCACTTGAACGATGACATCCTCTATTACTTTCATTCTTTCTCCCTGATTTTATGCTTAGCTAATTTCATGCGCACAGTTGTTAGCAGCTGATCATATGATTTAGAAAATTTCTCAACGCCTTCTCGTTCAAGTTGCTCTGTCACTTGATCGATATCAATGTTTAAATCTGCTAACAATTTAAAATAGGTGATGGATTGTTCGATCTCTAAACCAAGACGTACTTCAGGCTTACCATGATCACGATAGGCATCGATTGTTTCAAGCGGCAAGGTGTTAACCGTCTTTGGACCGATCAATGCTTCAACATATTTGATATCACTATAATCTGGATTCTTTGTGCTGGTACTAGCCCACAGTAATCGCTGCACGTTAGCGCCTTTTTCGGCTAACTTTTTAAATCGGTCGCTGTTAAATAATTCATTATAAATTTGATAAGCAAGTTTGGCTGAAGCAATCGCAATTTGGCCTTGTAATTGTTTTGCAACAGTTGCCTTATCAGCATTGTCTGTGATTTGTTCTTTTAGCAGAGGATCAATTCGCACATCAATCCGGCTCAAAAAGAAACTGGCAACGGAGGCAATCTGATCTACACGTCTTCCTTCAGCAAGACAAGTTTCAATGCCAACAATGTAAGCTTTTGCTATTTCGCGATAACGAGGTAATCCAAAAAGTAATGTCACATTAACATTGATGCCTTCACTAATTAATTGTTGAAAAGCTGGCACACCTTCTTTTGTTGCCGGAACTTTGATTAACACATTCGATCGATTAATTTTTTTCCACAAACGACGGACTTCTTCAATCGTGCCTTTGGTATCATGCGCGAGATGAGGGTTTAC